>MDTG01099690.1_pt1 | contig 15476 bp, 11 predicted proteins | sample 811421 | NCBI WGS metagenome assembly MDTG01 (sample SAMN05326645, study PRJNA326480) | marine metagenome | isolation source: seawater | place: Pacific Ocean: South East | collected 2011
AAAACTTCTATATCTTTGCAAATGTTGATCCAGATATTATAACTTCAACAGAAGTAATTGAAAAGTTACAACCTTTATTAAATCAAATAAAAGAAGATGGTATTAAGTTAGTATTCAAAGGTGAAGCACAGAAAAAAGAAGAATTAAAAAGAGATATGCTTTTAGCTTCTGGTCTTGCAATAATTCTAATTATGCTTTCTATGCTTTATTTATTTAACTCATTTAGAGAAACATTTATTGTAATGAGTATTATACCTTTCTCAATTTTAGGAGTATTAATAGGTCATAAAGTTATGGGACTTAATCTTTCTATGCCTTCAATGATTGGAGCGTTAGGGCTTGCTGGAGTTGTTATTAATGATGGAATTATTATGATGACATATCTTAAAAAAGCTAAAACATTAGAAGAGATATTCCAAAGAGCAACAAAGAGATTTAGACCTATTATTATCACTACAATTACAACTTTAATTGGTATGAGTTCATTAATTTTCTTTCCAACAGGACAAGCTGTTATCTTCCAACCAATTGCAATTGCTTTAGGATTTGGACTTGCTTGGGGAACAATTCTTAACCTTGTTTATTTACCAGTATTATATACAATTTCACATAAACTAAGAAAATCGTAAAATTTAAAAAAGTAAAGTAGAAATACTTTACTTTAAAGAATAAAGATAAAACTTTTAATAGCTGAAGTACTCATAGCATAAGGTTCGATATTTATCTTTCTTAGCGTATATTCAACATTTAAAAGTATTCGTGAAAGTAAAACTTCAAAAGAGAAATTTGAATGAGAATAAATACTCTCTTTATTTGATTTAATATACTCTAAATCTTTTATAACATTTAAATCACTATCATCTTTTTGTAGAAGTTCTAATTGCCAATTATTTTGCCATGTATTGAAAAGGTAGTTACCATTATCATCTTTTTGTGTTCTTATTTTCCATCTAATAACTTGTAAGTACTTATATAGTTTTGATAGTTCAACTTTATTGTATTGAAAGGCTGTAAACTTATGATTACCTTCTAAATTATAAGCTTTATGTATTAATTTATAAAGACCTAAAATTAAAAAATCATTTCTATTTTCTATTTTCTCATTTGAAAAAGCATATTGTAAATAGTTATTATAAGTTTTTAGTTCTTTACCATCTTGCAGAATATTTATATAATCTTGGTTTGTTTGAATTTGATGAAGTATATTCTTTGATAAGCTTCTATTATAAGCATTTGGATTTCTTAAGTCTAGCTTCTTTTTATATTTTATTAATGAGTAAATAGTTTCATTTTTATAACTTGTAATTTCAGATGCAGCATTACTTTGAACAACGCTTTTTATACTGTCTTGAGAAAAGCTACACCCACAAAAAAGAAGCACAAATACAAAGGTAAAAGAATATTTTATTAATTTACTAGTCATTTAGTGCTCCTGTAAAAAACTATTTTAAGAAATAGCCTTTAATTCATTTTCAATTTTTTCTAATTTGTTTTTTGCATCTTCTAATGCTTTTCTATTTTCTGCAATTACAGCTTCAGGAGCATTTGCTACAAATCTTTCATTTGATAACATTCCATTTAGTTTATCAAACTCTTTTTGCGTTTTTGCTTGTTGTTTACTTAGTTTATCAATAATTGGACTCATATCAATTTCGCTTGTTGGAAGATAAACTTCTAAATTATCAGAAACATCTGTAATTGAGTTTTCAACTTTAGCATCTACAAATTCTATATTTTCAACTTTTCCAAGTTTTTCAATAAATGGTTTAGCAAGATCTTTATCAATATTTGAGTCTAATTTAATATAAGCTTTTGCAATTTTAGAGTTACCCATGTCAATTACAACTTTAGCACGTCTAACAGAGATAATAGCTTCTTCAATTACAGCAAACATATCTTCCATTTCTTGATTTTTTGCAATGTTTTTAGGGAAGTTATTAATCATTAAAGACTCACCCTCTTCTAAAGTAGTTCCAGATAGTTTATGATATAAGTAATCAGAAATAAATGGCATAAATGGTGAAGTCATTTTTAGTGTTTCTTTGAAAATTGCACCAAGTTCTAAAATAGAATCTTTTGAACCTTTTGAGTATTCAATACCCCAGTTACAAAATTCATTCCAAACAAATTTATAAAGTGTACTTGCAGCTTCATTAAATTTGAAAGTCTCTAAATTTTCTCTTAACTCATCAACCGCAGTACTTAATCTACTTTGCATATATAAACCAAGTGGTGTTTTGATTTCAATATCTTTTAAATCAGGGAAAGTATCTATATTTAATTGTAAGAAATTTGTTGCATTATAAAGTTTATTTGTAAAGTTTCTAAATTGCTCTAAGTTTTTTTCACCTAATTTAATATCTCTACCTTGAACAGCTAAATATGCAAGTGTAAATCTTATAATATCAGCAGAATGTTCTTCAACCATATCAAGAGGATCAATTACATTACCTTTTGATTTAGACATTTTTGCACCTGTTTCATCTCGTACAAGAGCATGCATATAAATATCTTTAAATGGTAATTCACCTTGGAAGTGATCACCCATCATCATCATTCGAGCAACCCAGAAGAACATAATATCAAAACCAGTAATTAAAAGTGAATTAGGATAGAAATCTTTCATATCTTGTCCTTCATTATATAATTCTTGAAGTTTCCCATTATTTCCCCAACCTAATGGTGACATAGCCCAAAGTGCTGAAGAGAACCAAGTATCTAAAACATCTGGGTCTTGAGTATAGTGTTTTTCTCCACATTTTGGACAAGCTTCAGGCTCATCATTAGTGTCAGCCCATTGATGATTACAAGAATTACAAGTAAATACAGGAATTCTATGTCCCCACCATAATTGTCTAGAAATACACCATGGTCTTAATTCATCCATCCAAGCTGTATATGAATTAATCCAATGATGAGGATGGAAGTTATTGTGAGCTTTTGTTTTATCAATTGAAGATTTTGCAATTTTTTCAGACAAGAACCATTGTTGAGAAATAAATGGCTCAACAATATTTTTACATCTATAACAATGTCCTACTTGATGAACATGGTCTTCGATTTTTACAATATATCCAGCATTTTCTAAAGCTTTTACAATAACTGGTCTAGCTTCTAGTCGCTCTAACCCAGCAAACTCTCCACAGTATTCATTTAAAATACCTTTTTCATCAAATACTTTGATAAATTCTAAATCGTGTCTTTTTCCTACTTCGTAGTCATTTTGATCATGTGCTGGAGTTACTTTAACAACACCTGTTCCAAACTCCATATCAACATGAGAATCAGTAATAACTTTGATAGTTCTATCTGTTAATGGTAATAATACTTCTTTACCAACAATTGAAGAGTATCTTGAATCATCAGGATGAACCATAATAGCAGTATCCCCAAAGTATGTTTCAGGTCTTGTTGTTGCAACTTGTAATTCACCGCTACCATCAGCAAATTTATAAATCATATGGTAAAATTTACCATTAACTTCTTCATGTTCAACTTCGATATCTGATAAGGCTCCATCGTGAGTACACCAGTTAACCATATAGTTATTTTGTGCAATATGACCATCATTGTATAAAGATACAAAAGCCTCTTTTACAGCTTCTTTTAAACCTTCATCCATTGTAAATCTCTCACGTTTCCAAGCAGGAGTAACACCTAGTTTTCTCATTTGATGAACAATATTTCCACCAGATGTTTCTTTTTGTAGCCAAGCTCGCTCTAAAAACTTCTCACGTCCTATCTCTTCTTTTGTAGTACCTTCAGCAAGTAATTGTTTTTCAACAACATTTTGTGTTGCAATTCCTGCGTGGTCAGTCCCTGGTTGCCAAAGAGTTTTAAACCCATCCATTCTTTTGTATCTTGTAATAATATCTTGTAGTGTAAATGTAAGTGCATGACCAATATGTAAGCTTCCTGTTACATTTGGTGGAGGCATCATGATAGAGAAAGTTTTAGCTTTTCCACCTTCATCTAATTCTTGAATATCTTTATTTCCTTCAATTTCAAAATAACCTCTATCTTCCCAGATTTTATAGTAATTATCTTCTACTTTTGATGGTTCGTATTTTTCGCTCATTAAAAATCCTATATCTCATTATTATTCGCGATTATATCTAAACAATAGTTAATATGCAAAGTCAAAGATACATATCAAGTAATTTTTAGATATAATAATATTTTAGTATAGTAAATAAATAATATATATTATAAACGAGATAAAAAATGAAAAAATACTTTATAGATAAAAATAAGAAAAATATTATCATCTCAATTGCTTTTTTTATAATATTTGCAGCAGCAACTTTTATAATAATTACAAGTAAATATAACATGTTAGAAAAAACTATCAATGATACTAATATCTCTAATCTCATAGATAAAATCCAGTCAAAAATAGATTATAATCATAAATTTGCCTTAGAATACTCTACTTCAGATGAAGTTTATAACTTTATTGAGAATAGAACTTCAGACTATATTTACAAAAACTTTAGAGAAGGTTCATATACTCTTGAAGATGTTGATTTATCATACTTTATTTTAACAGATAAAGAAAATAACATAAAATACTCAAACTTTACAAGAGATATAGAGTCAATAAGAAGAGGTAATTTCAGTGATTTTATTGTAGACCAACTAAAAGATACAAAAAAAATAAAGAAAATTGTCATCTATGAGAATGAAGCATATTACTTATGTAAAACTCCTATTTATAAAACTGATTATGAAAACACGTCTAATGGATTTTTATATCTAGGTTCAAAGATTGATGAGAAAGCAATAAAAGAACTAAGCAAAGGTTTTAAAAATATTAAATTTATTACAAACCAAGAAGCTCATATCCAAAATGATAAATCAAGTAAGCAAGAAACTATTAATCTAAAAATTAAAGTTAAATCAAAAATAGAAGATAACATAAATATTAATGAAATATCTTTTTATAATCATAAATCAAATTTACTATTTACAATAAAAGTAGAAAGTGAAATAGAGCTATTAAATAATACGAAAGAGTTAGTATTAATAATATTTTTATTCTTAGTGTCAATATCTATATTTACACTATTATATATTAGTAATAAATACAAAAAAGAATTAGAAGAGCAGTATAATTCTACAGATAAAATAGTAGAAGAAAGAACTTATGAAATTAAAGTTGCAATGAAAGAACTTGAAAAAGTAAATAAAAACTTATATGATATAGCCCATACAGACTTTTTAACAAAAACAATGAATAGAAGAAACTTCTTTATTCATGCTCAAAACAATTTTGCAATTGCACAAAAAAATAAGCAATTATTATGTGTAGTAATGATAGATATTGATAATTTCAAAAAGTTTAATGATAAGTATGGTCATAGTATTGGAGATAAAATCTTAGTACTTTTTGCTCAAAAAATCAAAAAAAATATTAGTGAAAAGAGTATTTTTGGAAGATTAGGTGGAGAAGAGTTTGCGTTAGTTATTAGTAATACAAACCTTGAAGATTCAATTGCCAAAGCAGAAAAACTAAAAAAGAAAATTGAAGAAATAGAATTAATTGTTGAAGGAAATGCTCTAAAGGTTACTGCAAGCTTTGGTGTAAGCGATAACCAAAACTGCTCAAATATTGATGAGATGTTGCAAAAAGCTGATAAGTTACTATATACAGCAAAAGAATCAGGGCGAAATCTTGTAAGAAGTAGATTAAACTTCTGTTAGCAATTGTAAAAAACTTTAAGTAGAAGTTTCTTCATCATCTTTTACCAATCCAGCTTCTCTTAAAAAAGGAGATGCAACAAAAGCCATTTTTTTGATCCTATCAAACTTTGCATAAGATAAATAAAGTATATCTTTAGCTCGTGTAACAGCTACATAAAATAGACGTCTTTCTTCTTCTAAACTTCCACCTTTACTCATAAGTTTTCTATTTGGGAAACGACCATCCATTAAATCAATTACATATACTTCTTTAAACTCTAAACCCTTACTTGCATGAACTGATAATAAATTTACACCATCACCTTCACTCATTTCCGAACCACCTAGTATCATTGAGTTAATAAACTTTGATAACTCTTTAAAGTTCTTTGATAGATTCTTTAAAATCATACATTTACGATTTATTTTTGCTAAAGATTTTGTTTTTTGCATAGGATTTACTGTACCATCTTTTGCAGTTGATCTCTTTGTAGATAAGAAATCTTTTAATCTTGAATACATCATAGAAGAGCTAATACTAGTTACTAATGATTCTGGATTTTTTGTTCTTCTTAAATGCTTCATAAGTAAATAAAAATCATAAATATATTTACCTCCATCAACACTTAGTTTTGGATGTTTTAAAATTGGATTAGATAAAAAAGCCTCTTCAAAACCACAATCTTTAAACTTTGAAACAGAACCTAACTCTAAGAAATCATCAAATAAACCAAGCTGTCTATTTTTTACTTTTTTTGTATCATAAGGGTTGTTAATATCAGGATTTGGGTGAAACAATCCTCTTAAAATATCACCATCTCCTAATTTAATAAGTGCATCAAAGATATCTTTTGCAATCGCTTTTCCAATACCCTTACCATGTTCTAAAACATGAATAAAAGCCATCATATCATTATGAGACATTTGCATAACTAAAATATCAAGAATAAACTTTATTTCAACGGAATCAAAAAAAGACATCCCACCTTTTCTTTTTGCAGGAATTTCATATTCACGTAAATTTGCTTCAATTCCATCTGCACTTGAGTTATTTCTATAAATTATTGCAATATCATTATGATCAGTCTTACTCTCAGAGATTAATTTAGAGATATATTGATATTGAGCAAACAGTTCATTAAAAGCTAAAAGTTTTGGTCTTATTGTTTCATCTGTTCTTATAACTTCTAAGTTTTTATCATAAATTCTTTCATTATGCTCAATTACTTTTGTAGCTAAATCTAAAATAGGTTTAGTAGAACGATAGTTTTTTCTTAGAGTAAAAACTGTAGCATCATTATATCTAGTAGCAAAAGTAGAAATAATACCAATATCAGAACCATTAAAAGCATAAATACTTTGATCATAATCCCCAACACAAAATAAAGAGTTAGGTTTAAATCCATCAAGTAACCTTCCTTGTAAAGGATTTGTATCTTGGTACTCATCAACTAAAATTTCTTTAAAATCAAAGTCTTGCGTTTTTAATGTTTCAAGCATAATTGTAAGTAAGTCATCAAAATTTGCATAACCATACTTTACTTTTAAGGCATTAAACTCATCAACCACATCTTCATAAATTAAAGTATAAATTTCATGTGAAGAGTTTTTTTCTTTAATCCAAGTACCAAATTCTTCACCTGTATTTGAGTTAAGATATAGTGAGTACATATCATACAAATATCCACCATCATATGGGTTTGCTTCATCATCTCTATCATAAAAAACTCTTTTTTCATATACTGATTTAAATAGTGTTTTTAGTTCATTTGGTTGCTTTAGTGAAATATTTATATTTAATTGTTTTAATAATTTATAAGAAACAGAGTGAAATGTTCCAGCCATAATCTGTTTTGCAACATCTTTTCCAAAGAACTTTGCAACTCTTTGAACCATCTCTGCTGCTGCTTTATTTGTAAAAGTTAATAAAAGAATCTCTTCAGGTTTGACTCCGCTATTAATTAAATTTGCGATTCTTCCAACAATTGTAGAAGTTTTACCTGTACCTGCACTTGCAATAATTAGATTATATCCTTTAGGACAAGTTGCAGCACTTAATTGTTCTTGATTTAAATTTGATAATGGCATGTATTAGCTGATTCTTTATAGTAGTTTTTTTTCGTTTTGGAATAGTAACATAAAAGATGTTATGGATTAATTAGAATAAAAAAAAGGGTGCCATCAAAGATGACACCCTTACACAAGGAAACATAAAAAAATTATTCATATTTAAGAAATCTATCTTAAAATTCTATTTTATAAATAAGTCGCTGCGTCAACCTATCTATGTAAAAATTATACACGATCACTGTTAACTGAATCCTAATAAAAGATTAATGAAGAGTTAACTTAACTATAGAACAACTCTATTTCTACCTTCTTTTTTAGCACGATACAATAGTAGATCAGCTCTTTTTATTGTTTTCTCTATCTCTTCATTTTCATGATAAAAAGAAGCTCCTATACTACAAGTTAAATTATTTATATGATTAAACTTATACTCTCCTATTTTTTTACGTATATTCTCTAAAGCAATAAGTAAACTTTCTTTAGAGTTTACTTTTAATATTAAAATAAATTCTTCTCCTCCCCACCTAATAAGAGTATCATCTTCTCTTGAAATTTGTTTTATCACTTTAACAAGTTCTTTTAAAATATAATCTCCAACATCATGCCCATAGTTATCATTTATTTTCTTAAAGAAATCAATATCTAATATTGCTATTGCTAATTGCTTATTAGACTTTTTTGATTCATTAATCATTAATCTGTACTTATTCTCAAAATACTCTCTATTGTAAGCACCAGTTAACCTATCATGAATTGCTTTTTCTTCTAATTTTATTTGTTCTAATACAGTTTCACTAATATCAGTTAAACTAATTAGATATTCATCATTATCAAATTTATTTGCATTTAAACTAAAAGCACATATATTTAAACTTTTATCAGGAAGGGCAACTATTCTTTCATTCTTAGGAAAATCTAATATTCTTTCCATCCATGATTCATTTTTTTCTATTTTTCCTAAATGAAAGAACCTATCATTTTCTATAAATAAATTAGATAAAGAGCTATTTTTTTCTCGAAATTCTTCTAATGTACTACAATTAAAAAACTCAAAAAACTTTTTATTTGCAAATGTCAATTCTTTAGTATTAGCTAAGCATATAATAGTACTTTGAGAATCAATTAATTTTTCTAAAGTATTTTGAATTTTCTTTTCTCTACTTATATCTAATAAGTATCCTAAAAAATATGTAATTTCATCTTTTTCATTTCTAATAAGTACAGTGTAATCAACCACCCACTTTATTTTCTGATCTCTTGTTATTAGTCGATATGGACTATGTCTAAAGAATTGATCTTTATTATTTTTTACTTCTTCTTTAACTTTTTTTATATCATCTTTGTGTATACATGAAGAATAATTTACCTCTTGATTTAAAAACTCTTCTTTTGTATATCCTAAAAGATTCACCACATTTTTTGAAACATGAGAAATACTCCAAGTAGCGTCATTATTCCATTTAAATAATACAGTATCTCCAATGTCAAAAAGTGATAATAATCCAGATTGTTCGAGTGTTTGTTCTTCTAATTTCTTTGTACTTTTGTACAGCTTATATAATAAAAATATCACACCTATAAAAAGAAGAAGAAATATCACAACTATTTGAGAAAGTATGTCTATAAGTGATTGATCTAGAAAAGATTTTGGCTTATTTATTAAAATTGAGTTTTCAGGAATTTTATCTAAAAGCTTAAATTTATTTAATTCTTCATAGTTAAATAAATATTTATTATCTGTACTTGTAAGCTTTATATCATCAATATTTTTACCATCTAGTATATCTCTTATTATTAAGGCAGCTTTTTTACCTTGCTCTTTAAATAATACAACCTTACCACCAAGTAAACCTTCTTCTATACTATGTTCATAAAAATTATATATTGGGGAGTTGGTTGATTTTTTTATAAATTCTATACTTCTATAAGAATCTTTCTTTTGGGAAAGATTATCAAGAGAAGAAGAGATATAGAGTAAAGGCTTGTAAGGAGGAATATCTTTTAATTTTTTTTCAAATTGAGAAAATGAATAATTACTAGCATTTAAAAACTCCACTTTTTTTAAAAGTTCTTTATCAAAGTTAGATAGAATTTCTTTTGAAGCTATAGAATCATCTATAAAGAGTAGTTATTTTAACCTCTGCTGGATGCATTTTACTAATTAAATCTATTGTTTCCTTGATACTTTGCTTTTCTACAACACCAGTAATAAACTTATCTTTAGCCATTTCATCTGCAAAAGATATATTTTATCATCTAAAACTTCTTTAATACCTTGAAGTTGTTTTTTTACAGTGGGAAAAGATCTATCATAAGATGAAATAAAAAGAATTCTTTTATGCTCACTTGCAAAAGAACATATAAAAAAAGTTATTAATAAGATTAAATATTGCAAATATTCTCCAATAAAATAGAATGTTGAAGTATACTATATTCTATTTAAAAGTTATTATAGGGTATCATTTATGCTTAAATTAAGGATTCTATATGAGTGAATTACTAAAATTAAAAGAAGTAGCTTCTTCTTTAAGTGTTCTATATGTTGAAGACAATGAAGATTTATCTAAAAATTTTAAAATATATTTACAAAAGATATTTACAGAAGTTCAAACAGTAGAAAATGGAGAAGATGCTCTTCGTTTATATAAAGAAAAAAAATTTGATATTATCATTTCTGATATTAATATGCCAAAAATGAATGGCCTAGTTTTAACTAAAACAATAAAAAATTTAAATCATGATCAAATTGTAATTCTACTGTCCGCTTACTCAGATTCTAAAATATTACTAGAAGCAATAAAACTTGATATTGATGGATATATGGTAAAACCTATCAACCATCTTGAAATAAATAAATTATTACATAAGGTATGTGTAAATATCAAAAATGCAAATGAAAACAGTATAAATATCGAGCAACAAAGACAGTTAATGGGTCATATAAAAGTAAAAAACAATCTTCTAAAACAGTATACAGAAGTAATAGATAAAGTTGCTATTGTTTCAAAAACTGACTTAAAAGGTATTATTACTGAAGTAAATGACTTTTTTTGTGAAATCTCTGGCTTCTCAAGAGAAGAGTTAATAGGTAAAAACCATAATATCATTAGACATCCTGATATGCCAAGTAGTATTTATTCTGAATTATGGGAAACTATAAAAGTAGAAGAAGTTTGGAAAGGCACGATTAAAAATAAAACAAAAAATGGTGAAGCTTATTTTGTACATTCAACAATAATACCATTAAAAGATAAAGAGGGAAAGGTAGAAGGATATACAGGAATACATTTTTTATCTACAGAAGAAGAGATAGAAAAAAGAGAATTTAGAAAAAAAGTTAGAACAAATATTATAGAGTATAAAAAAACAAATAGCCACTTATTACAAAAAATTGAACAACTTACAAAAGAGCTTGCAAATAAAAATGATAATAAAGATATAAAAGATTCAACTCTAGAAGATTTGAATACTAGATTAAAAAAAGCTCAAGCACAAATCGATTATTATGAGAAAAATATTAATGAAGAAAGCAGTAGAAAATATGGAGTAATTGATAACTACAAGAAAAACCTTGATCATATTACACAAAAGTACACTTCCGTTTCAAAACAACTTACTTTAAAAAAAGAAGAAATAACAATTATACGAGATGATTATAATCTTAAGAAAAGAGAGATTTTAAAACTAAATGAAGAGTTAATAAAACAACATGATATTATTAAAGACTTAAGAAGTACAATTGAAAATATTTCTGAAAAAGAGGAGAATAAAGAGGATACGACAAAAACTTCAATATTTAGTAAATATTTAAAAATTTAACTCAATTTATCTTTCAATCTATATAGAACAATCAAAACATGCAACTATGGGAGAGATAATATCAATGAACAGATCAAGGGAAACAAACACTTTCAACTATTTCAATGATTTCAAATGATACCTTACTATATATAGAATTTGAAACTGTAAATAATGGTACACTAAAAAACAATTGATGATTTTATCGATTTATTTAAACCTAATAAAAAAAGAGTAGACCCAAAGAAACCTTAAGTATAATAAATAAGACTTTAGAAAAGATCTATAAATGTTGAATTAAAGACAAACTATACATCAAGTTTTAATTGTAAAGAAGCACTTTAAAAGTATACTTGAAGCTTCTAAAAATAAACAGGGAACATCTTTTTTTATTGATATCCCTATTTATAAATAATTAGTCTAAGTATTTATTCTTATTTATTTGTACTATCTTTTGTAATAGTTTACAATAAGCTAAAATAAAAATTATTACTATGTAAGATAGTTGAAGAATAGTGATTGATTTTTGTGCCATTATAAAATGTATTGTTATTAGTATCAAAGCTAAATATACAAATTGATGTTGTTTTTTATACTTTTTAAATAAACTCTTTGTTGAAGTTAAAGTCATAAATAAAAGTATAAAAAAAGCAATCATTCCTAAATAAATAAATGGCTTATCAATAGTCTCTTCTACAATAAAACCTATATCTAAATCTGCATCAAAAATAACAAAGTTTAATAAATGTAAAAGAGCATAAAAAAATCCAAAGATTCCTATATCTTTTCTATATTTTATAAGATTTATTTGTTTACGCATTAAGGAAATTGTAATTGAAAAAAATAGTATAACAGTTGCTGCTACACCTGTAATGGTATATATATATTTTATAGGTTCAACTACATTTTCAAAAACTAAGATTTGCAAAGATAATACTGCTAAAGGTATTAGCAATATTGTATATAATAATAAACGTTTCATTAGATAAACTTTCTTAAATCCATTCCAGCATAAAGTTGTGCAACTTCTTTTTCATAACCATTGTACATTAGAGTTTTTTGTTTCAAAAACTTTCCTAAAACTCGCTCTTTTTTTTGAGACCATCTTGGGTGGTCTACGTTTGGATTAACATTTGCATAGAATCCATACTCTCTTTTATTTGATCTTTGCCATGTATTAAGAGGTTCCTTATCTACAAAAGAAATCTTTGAAATAGACTTGATTGATTTAAAACCATATTTCCAAGGAACAACTAGTCTTAAAGGTGCTCCATTTTGTTTAGGAAGAGTTGAGCCATAAAGCCCTGTTGCCATAAACGATAACTCATTCATTGCCTCATCCATTCTTAAACCTTCAACATAAGGATAATCAATTGACCCAAATACTCCACGTGCTTGGTCTGGAAACATCTCATCATCATATTTTGTTTCAAATCTAATATATTTTGCACCTGATAATGGCTTTGCAAATTTGATTAAACTTGAAAGAGAAAAACCATTCCAAGGAACAACCATAGACCAGCCTTCAACACATCTAAATCTATAAATTCTCTCTTCTAAAGAGAAATTTTTAACTAAATCATCTAATTGAATTTTCATAGGTTTTTCAACTAATCCATCAATTTCTATTTCCCAATTATCTGTTTTTAAAGTATGAGCCATATCTTTTACAGCAGTTTTTGATGTTGTAAATTCATAAAAATTATTATAAGTTGTAATTTGCTCATAAGTATTTAGTTTTAAATTATTTATGTTTTTATCTTTTAGATATTGTAAGTTAGGAACAGGAATATTATCTTTTGCAAGAGCTTCTATTAAAGCACCTGATGCAACTAAAGAAGCAGCTCCTAATTTTATAAAAGTTCTTCTTTTATTAAACAACTCTTCGGGTGTAACTTCTGAAGAGGAGATATCCCATGTTGGTTTTTTGATTATATTCATAATTTACCCTTTTACTCTAAATATTTATATTCTTAGGATGATTATATATATTTAGTGTAAAGAGTATGTTTAGAATCTTATTATTTTATTTACCCTTAATTAAAATTGTAAGATATTTTGTTGACCAAACAATTAAACCTGCAACTAAAAGAAAAGCTGTAAGGTTTAGTAAGAAAATATAATTTAAATCAAAGTTTAAAGAGAATGAAGTAAATATTCTTAGAAATGCGATAACTTGAATAGCAATAAATATAGTAATTGCAAACTTTCCAGCAAATGGTGTAGTTCCCGAGTGTCCTAAAACTACTCTTGTTCCAAAACCAACTAATACAGTTACAAAATAACCTAATGCCATTGTATGAATTACTGCTTTTTCAAAAATAATTTCTGGATTATATAAATACATAAAAGACTCAATTACAGATATTAAAAAAGCAAAAGGTATCCAATATAATGAGATAAATAAAACCCACATAATAGCTGTAACTTTAAAAGTAGGTAAGTTCCATTTTATTAACTCTCTTGTAAATACCACTAATAAAGGAATATCTGCAAGAAGGCTAAAAGCTGTATTTTCAAATGAAAGTAAAAATATTTTAAAAATTAGTAAACCATAAACAAGAGGCAGTAAGTTTTTTGATTTATTAATTATATAAGTTGGTACTTTCGTTTTTGTAAAAAAGGGAATCATTCTTTGTGAAACTGTAAAAATTATCATAAATAAAAATAGATAAAACCCTACATTTATTGCAAATGACGCAACTGTTAATGAGTAAGTAAAATCAAAAGTACTAACAATAAATAAAAAGTGAGCTAAAATTCCAGTTGAAAATGCTATTAATATCCATTTTGTATCTTCTTTAATAGCAACTATACTTTTTTTATGTATTGAATATAGTAGTTTAAAGCTTAATACTTGAGCAAGAAGCATTAATGCTTGAAAAACAATAGTAATACTAGGTAATACTATTAAAGATAGTAAAATCCCAATTGAGCTGATAAAATATAGTTGGAATTGTTGCATATAAACTTTTGGTGATATTTCTGCTTGAGATAAAAATCTTGGAAAAACAACAAAAAGAAAACCTAGAAAGAATTGAATAAATACAACAAAAATCATTGTATATGCATGATAAGTTAATATACTAGTATCTAAACTTAAAACATTTGAGTATGAAGCCATAAAAAGCATCATAAATAAAATAAAAAATATTATTCCATTTGTGAAAAATGGTTGATGTGGTTGAGAAGAAAACTTCTTATACCATGTGTTGAATGTATCTGACATATGATCTCCTAAAATAAAAAAACCACTTAAAAAGTGGCTTTTTTTAACTTTTTGAAGTATATCAAATAGAGATATGTAAAACCTTGATTACTGACAAGTTCCACAACAAGAAGTTGAAGTTGCATCACTTAATGCAGCAAGTGCAGCATCATAGTTTGGTTCTTCAGTAATTTCTGGACAAATTTCTTTATAAGTAATTACTCCAGATGCATTAATAACAAAAATTGCTCTACAAGTAACACCTGCTAATGCTCCTGAAGCAATTAATACACCGTAAGATTTAGCAAAAGCTTTTGCTCTAAAATCAGAACCAACAGTTAAGTTTTCAATTCCTTCAGTTGTACAAAATCTACCCATTGCAAATGGTAAATCCATAGAAACTACGATAACTTCTGCATTTTCCATTTTTGCAGCTTCCTCATTGAACTTTCTAGTTTCTGCTGCACATACAGGAGTATCTAAAGATGGTACAACTACAACTACTTGTGATTTACCATTTTCTCCACCAATTTGAACATCAGATAAATCTTTTGCTACTACTGTTACAACTGGTGCTTTATCACCAACGTTTAACTCAGCTCCGCTTAAATTTACTTCATTACCTTTTAATTTTGTTGTTGCCATATAATTTCCTTTTATTTTAAATATTTCTTGACATTATAATAAATTCGGATAAATTTTGTCTTAATTGAGAGCA
>MDTG01237557.1_pt1 | contig 15475 bp, 19 predicted proteins | sample 811421 | NCBI WGS metagenome assembly MDTG01 (sample SAMN05326645, study PRJNA326480) | marine metagenome | isolation source: seawater | place: Pacific Ocean: South East | collected 2011
AGTTCTATCAGCGAGAAAGAACTTACAGGAACAGCTTAAAAGAAGAAGGTCATTTGAAAGACGATTAACACCACAAATACAGAAGTGGTTTAGCTTTACTGCCAGAGAAGCAGTAGATTTACTGGAAAGTTCAAGACCAATAGAGCTTACAAAGTCCAGAGCAGAGTTATCCAAGATATTATCATCCCATTATCAAGCAGTAATAAAGTCTTTTGGCGATAACTTTCATTACATTAAAAGAAAACAAGAAGATAAGTTTGATTTATATTATCGACAGTACATGGTCGAGTTTGGTGGTCAGAAGATTACCAATATGACTAGAACACAACAGCAAAGAATAATTGCTGTCATAGATAGGTCAGACTTCACTGGTGTAGCTGATATAGGCAAACAGATAAGAGAAGCTAATAAACCAACTATGACAAAAGCTAGGTCTGTATTGATTGCTAGAACAGAAACCCACAGTGCAAGTAATTACAGCAATCATCAAGTAGCAAAAGAAGTTGGAATACCTATGAAGAAAAGATGGGTAGCTACAAATGATGATAGAACTAGAAGCCATCATTCTTCTATATCTGGTACGGAAGTCGGTATGGATGAGGATTTTGAGATTGTTGTTAATGGAATACCATACAAGATGGCTTATGCTGGTGACCCCAGAGGGGGTGCTGTAAATACTATCAACTGTCGTTGTGTTGTAATGTATGTAGAGCCAGAAGATGTTGTAGTAGATACTACAGAAAGAGTTGTTACACCTACTGAGAAATCACCAAATGTTATAGATATAGCTTTTCTTTTAAGTAGAGCAAGTAAACAAACAAGAAAGAGATATAATGAAGAATTTGATGAACAGCTAACAGAACAACAAAAATTTATAGTGGATAAACTAGATAAGCCAAAAGAAATAAAACAAACTAAAAGAGGATACTATAGAAGTGTATCTCAAGTGATGAGTGCAAAGTTAGGTAAAAGAGATGGTAGAGGTGGTGAAACTGTTAAGTCTGGTGTTATTTCACATGAATATGGTCATCATATAGATTATGAGTTTGGAACATCAAAATTTGAAGCATGGAGTGAAAGAAACAAAGCCTTTACTAAAGCTATAGAAGATGACATTGCAAAACTTCAACTATTTAATAATAAAAAAAGAAAAGAATTTTTAGATGAGATGTTTGAAACTCTTGCAATTAAAAGAGAAATTCCAAAAAAAGGTATGGGTGGTTTTGAATGGACAGATGAGTTTACTACACTTAGAAATGATTATTATGGAAATGTTAGTGATATTGTTGATGCTTTAGTAGGTGGGCAATTTAGAAATGAATATAAAATGTGGGGTCACGAAATTTCATATTGGGTACAAAACGATGGCTCTGTACAAAAAGAAATATTTGCAAATTTATTTTCAATAAAAAACAATCAAAAAGCATACGACATTGCAAAAAAAATAATACCAAATACTGTAAGAGAATTTGAGAAAAAATTAGACGATGTTGAAAGCAAGTTAAGAAAAACTGGTAAGTTAAGAGAGGATTTACCACCACATTTACAAGCATTATTTGATGAAAAACCATTCAAACCATTTAACACATGAGATTTTATGAAATTTTCTAGAGAAGAATTAAAAGAAAGATTTAAAAATACTGTTACCTCTAAAGATTGGTATAATTTGTATGAAGAATATTATGGCACTGCTGTTCCATTTCTTGGTTTAAGGAATCCAAATGATACTATTGATAAAATAATAAATGCTTTGATATCAAATAAAAAACTTAAAGAAGTTAAAATACCTAAAGGCATGGAAGATTTTTGGGAATAAAAAAACCCCCTAAATTAATAGGGGGTTTGGGATTATTGGGAGGAAAAAAGTAATTTTTAAAATATGAAAATTAACTTCTTAAAGTTCATCATATATATTTATTGCCAAACTTCAATAGGTATTAAATTTTTTTTCTTCCAGTTATCTACAACATTCTGAGTTTGATTAATTTGTTTATCAATATATCTATCTGCCCATTCTAGTGTAACAGTTCTTTGAACTTCTTTTTTATATTCATTTTCTTTTAACCAAAGTTTAACATATCTTGTTGGATTACCATGTCTATCATCTTTCACAAAAGAATTTTCGTGGTTAGCAATCTTAGCCTTTTCTAATGCTTTAATCCAAGCCTTACTTATTGAGCATGATAATTCTAAAGGCTCATGTTTACTGCCAAAACAAGCACCATCATGTCCACCATAGATTGTTGTATAACCATGAACTGCAATCCTACCATGCTTTCTACCAACCTTATGTCTGCTTCCACAAACTTGACAAGAACCCCAATGAGTAGCTTGTTGTTCAGTGAATTTGATTTCTCTCTTCACTTTAGGTTTAGCTGTAATGCCCATGCTTTTGTATTTGTGCCAAAGCTCATATAACTTCATAGCTTTTGGTTGGTCAAGTTTACTATACTCAGAAAGATGTTTCTCTGGTTTAAAATTCCAGATATCGACACTCTGACAGTGCATGATTTCTGTACCAACTAATTCTGGTTTCACTGGCACAACTTGACTAAAGTACATGATAGTCTCACCATAAAATTTACCAGTTGGCTTATCTCTCATTTGCAAAGCTCTAAAAGCATCATCAAGATTTCTGGTAGCATTTTTAAGACTAGCCTTGGAATGGAAGCCACCTTCGGCTTCCATCTCTGCTCTTTGCAACCCACGATTATATTGCTCATCATAAAGTGTAGTCATATTACTCTCCCTTCTTTGCAACATATTTTTCTATTGAATTTTCAAAGGCTTCAAAAGGATGAGAACCAGAAGCTGTAAATTCTTGAACATTTTCATTTTCACCGAAAGGGTTAAATTGCTCTGGTAATCTAAAAGTACATCTAACTTCATCACCATCAAATGCTGTAACACAACCGACAACTTCATAATTAAAACCATCAACTGTATGCTTTACATTCCAAATTGGTCTTTCTGTAGCATAACCTAAGAATGAACCATCTGTTTCTCTTTCAAAATGAAAATGTGCTGACTTATCTGAACCTTTAGCATTTACATAATCGCTATAAGGTGCATTAGAATGTAATGAAGTTAATTTGCTTTTATATTCTTTTGGAAAATTTATTGTCATTTTTTTCTCTCTATAATTGTTTGAACTTGTAAACAAGATATCAAATAAACTACATAAAGTAAACTACTTAAAAGGTACTTTTTATAAAATAGGGCATATTTTGTGATATTTTTGTTTAAATTGTCTATATTTATGATATATCTTTTATAAATAAGTGTTGATGGAGTAGTTTTTTGCCCATACCAAAGCCAACAAGTGGCGAATCGGAAAGCGATTTTATGGCTAGATGTGTGAGCAACCAGACAATACAAACAGAATATTCTAGTCGCAATCAGAGGATTGCAGTTTGTTTATCACAATACCGAGGTAAAGAAGGGCAATCTATGGCAAGAGCAAATCTAAAAAGAGAAATCGAAAAAGACGTTTTTACAACAGAAGAAGAAGCACTGGAAAGAGCAAATGAAATTGGCTGTACTGGTACACATACTCATGATGCTGATGGCAAATTGATTTATATGCCTTGTGCTAGTCATGCTGATTACACACGATTAACTGGTGATGAATTAACAACACCAAAATCAGATGAAGTAAGTGAAGAAGGTAAACTTGAGTTTGAAGCAGAGTTAAAGGCTTATGGTGATGATGAAGAAAACAAAGGCGAGTTTACAGGATATGCTTCAGTGTTTGGTAATGTTGATTTAGGTGGAGACATTGTAGAGAGGGGAGCTTTTCAAAAATCATTAAGAAGAAAAGGTTATCGTAAAGTGAAGATGCTTTATCAACACGACACGAAACAGCCTATTGGTGTTTTCGATATGATTAAAGAAGATGAGAATGGATTATTTGTAAAAGGTCGATTAGCCATGCAAACTCAAAAAGGTCGTGAGGTCTTTGAGTTAATGAAGATGGGTGCAATCGATGGTTTGTCTGTTGGATACAGAGTAGATGCTAAAGGTTACTCTTATGATGACAAAAGAAAAAAAAGAAAGTTAAAAGAAGTAGACTTAATGGAGATTAGTGCTGTCACATTTCCTATGAACCCAAAAGCAAATTTGGTAAGTGTGAAATCTGACAAAACTATAAGAGAATGGGAAACTTTTCTTCGAGAGGAAGGGGGGTTAAGCCGTTCTGAAAGTAAGATGGGAGCAAATGCTCTTACAAAGGCTTTAAACCAGCGAGAGGTTGGAGATGAGCAGAAAAATAATCTTGTTGCATCACTTCGCAACTTAACCAAAATCATCAAGAAATAAGGAGAAATATTATGTCTGATGAAGTAAAAGAGGTGGTTGAGGGTATTGGTAAGGCTTTTGAAGAGTTTAAAGCTACTAATGACCAGAGACTATCTGAAATTGAAAAAAAGGGAACAACTGACGTTGTAACCGAGGAAAAACTTCAAAGGATTGAAGCAGACCTAGATAAGTTTGAGGATATCAACCAAAAACTTACTGCTCAAGCTAATGAAGCAAAATCTGTCAACGATAAGTTAGACCGATTAGAGACTATGGTAAAAAGACCAACAGCATCTATCGAAACTACAGAAGTTAAAGCAGAAGAAAAGGCTTTCACTAAGTGGTTAAGAAAAGGTAAAGAAAGTCTTGACGAAATGGAAACTAAAGCATTGTCAGTAAGTGACGATACTTCTGCTGGTTTTTTAGCACCACCAGAATATGTCAGAGAGCTTATTAAGACAGTTACTGAGGTCTCACCATTAAGAACTATAGCAAGAGTTAGGTCAACAACTCTTAAATCTGTTCAAATGCCATCAAGAACTGCAACATTTTCAGCAGTTTTCGTAGCAGAGCAAGGAACTCGTTCCGAAACAACTGGTTACACAACTCAGTTAGAAGAAATCCCAACACATGAGTTATATGCTCTTGTTGATATTTCTGAGCAACAGTTGGAAGACTCAGTGTTTAATGTAGAAGCAGAGATGCAAGAAGAATTTGCAACACAATTTGCAAAAGCTGAAGGTACTGCTTTTATAAGTGGAACAGGAGTAGGTAAGCCAGAAGGAATTTTAACTAATTCTGATATTGCAACTACTAACTCTGGTTCTGGAACAGCTTTAACAGCAGACGGACTATTAACATTAGTTCACTCTTTAAAGAGTGAGTATGGTTCACAAGGCTCATTCATATTTAACAGAACTACTCTTGGAGCAATAAGAAAGCTCAAGGACAGTGCTGGTCAGTATGTTTTCCAAGCTGGAATGATGCTTACTGCTGGTGTTCCAAATACAATTCTTGGATATCCTTATGCAGAAATGCCAGATATGCCAGACGTTGCTGGTTCAGCAAAGCCTGTAGCATTCGGTGACTTCTCAAGAGGTTACATGATTGTTGATAGAGTAGCTTTGTCAGTATTAAGAGACCCATTTACACAAGCAACATCTGGTAATGTCAGATATGTCGCTAGACGTAGAGTTGGTGGTCAAGTAATACTTGCTGAAGCTATTGCAACCCAAACCATTAGTGCTTAAAGGAGATAGACTATGAAAGATATGTCAAATTCAGTTGCTACAGCAGTTTCAATTAAGAATGCTGTAAAGACAAGTGCAGAAAATGGTACTGGTGTTGACCTTCAAGGTTATGAAAGTGCTACAGTATTTGTAGATGTTGGTGCAGAGGGTGATACACTTTCTTCATCTGTGCATTTTGAAATTTCATTAGAGCATTCTGATGATAATTCGACTTTTACTGATGTTGCTCAAGCCGATATAGTCGATGGAACAATTTCTGGTAGTGGTATCTGGTTAAAACTAGATGGTACTGCTGGTGGTAATCCAGATACTGCTGGTGATATTTTTAGAGTAGGTTACAGAGGTGGCAAGAGATACATTCGTGTAGTTCTAGCTAAAACTGGAAGCCATTCTAATGGTACACCTATCGGTGCTTTTGTAATGAAAGGTCATGCTAGACATTCTGCTGATAATGCTTTTACGGCTCATGCTAGTTAAATAAAGTTTAGAGGAGGGATACAAAGAGAACCCCTCGGAGCTAATCCTTCCTCTAATTCAATTTGGGAGATATTATGACAGTAAAAATGATAATGAGTGCTAAAGGAGCAACCGATGCAACTGGTGCAAAAACTAAAACTTATGCTGTTGGAGAAATTATCGATACTTCAACAGAATTTGGGAAAACAATCGCAAAAACTTTCATTGATGCTGGATGGGCTGTTGAAACAAAAGTGGTGGAAGCCACAGAAGTCAAACGAGCCAGAAACACCGATGGAACTCTTAAAGCAGATGACAAAAAAACCCCAGACTACAATGAAGCATGGGAAGGTGGAAAATCACCAGAAAAAAAGGGGAAGACCCAGAAAAAATAAATGACTGCTGGAATTTATCATATTCATATTGAGCAAGGTGCAGATTTAAACCTTACTTTTACTGTTAAAGATAGCACAGGAAGTGCTGTCAACTTTAATGGATTTTCAGCAGTAAGGTCAAAATTTAAAAGAAAATTCACAGATACTACTGCTTTAATAGAAGCAAATAATACAAATTCACGATTAACATTTGGTGGAACAACTGGTACAATTGTTCTATCCATACCAGCTTCTGTAACATCTGGTTTAACAGTATCAGAAGGTGTATATGATATTGAAACAGTAGGTGCTAGTGGTAGTGTAGATAGAGTTTTACAAGGTAGTTTTGAAGTTAGTCCAGAGGTAACAAATTGACAACAGTAACAGTAACAGAACAAAAAACCACAGTTACAGCAACGAATACTGGTGCAACTGTTACATTAGCTGGAGTGCAAGGTCCAGAAGGTCCTTCTGCAATTGCTGGTAAAAGTATAGCTACAGGAACTGTTTCTACTAATGGCTCGATAGTAGCTTACAATAGTTCTACAGATAAATGGGAAACGACAGTTGTTCCAGTTGGATTAACTATAACTGGTGGAACATTTTGAGGAGTGTAGTAGAAAGGAATGAAGAAAATTTATTAGTTGATGGAAATTTTGATAGAAAAATAATCCTTAATCAGTTAATAAAAGATTATAGATTTGATAAGAGGGATGAAGCAAAAGAATATGTTTATGAGGTTGTTTATCTTATCAATGTTGTTCTACCAAGAGTTGGAACAGTTTTAGAGGAAAAGCAAGTGCTAGACCTAAATAAAAGCCAGAAGGTCAATTTTGAAATAAAGACAAGTAAAGCTACAATAGTGAGGTAATATGGCTAATACATTACAGATAAAAAGGTCTAATAGTACAGGAACACCGAGTAGTCTAAATTTTGGTGAGTTAGCTTATTCGCAAAATTCAAGTAAGCTATTTGTTGGACAAGCAGACGGAAGTTCTGTTGAAGTTGTTGGTGGTGCTGGTGCATTTCTTAGGTCAGATACTAATGATACATTCAATGGAAATCTAACAGTTACTGGAACATTAACAGTTCAAGGCTCTACAACGACAATAGAGTCAAATACATTAACAGTTGGCGATAATATTATTGTTCTTAACAATGATGTTACAGGAACACCATCTCAAGATGCTGGGATAGAGATTGAAAGAGGAAGTTCAGACAATGCTCTAATAGGTTGGAAAGAAGATGGAGATATATTTGAGTTTAAGGTTGGTTCATCTGCTGGTAGTATAGGAACAGTTGCAAATATAACAGCAAGTGGCAATCTAAGTGTTGATGGAGTTTCTAATCTTGATAACACAGATGTTGATGGAACATTAGTTGTAGATGGTTCTAATATATCCCTAGACAGTACAAGCACATTCAACATTGATTGTTCTAATACATCTAATGGCATAACAATAGGAACTGCAACATCTGGTGTACCAATATCAATAGGACATGGAACTTCAGAGACAACTATCAATGACAATGCTACAGTAAGTGGTACTTTAGCAGTTACTGGCTCTATAACTGGCTCAAGCACAGTACAAGGAACAACAATCACAGCAACAACTGCATTTGTTCCAGATGCTTCTGATGGTGCAAGTTTAGGAACAGCAAGTTTAGAATTTTCTGATTTATTCCTAGCAGATGGTGCTGTTATTAAATTTGGTGATGACCAAGATGTAACATTAACCCATGTTGCTGATACTGGATTATTAATAAATGGTTCAAGTCAGTTACAATTTAGTGATGCAAGTCAAAATATTACAGCACCAAATAATACAACATTAGATATTAATGCCACAGATGAAGTAGAAATAAATGCAACTCTGATTGATATTAATGGTAATGGAGATGTATCTGGTACTTTAGCTGTAGGTTCTAATGCTACAATCACAGGAACTTTGAGTTGTGCTGGTTTTACATCAACTGGGATAGATGATAATTGTACTGGCGAAAGATTACAGTTAGCAGATAGCACAATAGAAATTATGGCATCTGGGGTTACACTCTCTGGATTTTCTAGTGGCACAAGCACATTAGATAAGTTTGTTATTGATGGAGGTACATTCTAATGGCAAATACTGTACAGCATAAAAGAAACACATCATCTGGACAAACACCAAGTGCAAGTGATTTATCTGCTGGAGAGATAGCTATTAACACAGCAGATGCAAAGTTATTTATAAAAGACTCAAGCAATAATATTGTTGAAGTTTTAAATGGAGCAGATAATGAAGCTAATGCCCTTGCTTTAGCGATTGCTCTTGGCTAATAGGGAGATAACATGGCTAATACTTTTAAACTCAAGACAAAAGCTGGAGTTACATCCCTTGCAACTGTCTATACAGTTCCATCAAATACAACAGCCTTAATAATCGGTGGTTATGTTGGAAACACAACAACATCTGGAATAAGTGCTACAGTAACAGTTTCTTCTGATACATCTGATACAGAAACAAATGCAGATGTGGAAATAATAACAAATGCACCAATACCAGTAGGTGGCACAATACAACCTTTTGGTTCTGGTAAACAAGTTTTACAAACAACAGATATTGTAAAAGTTTCAGCAACTGGTGCTGTTGATGTAAGCCTATCTATATTGGAGATTACACCTTGACTTATATTGGTTTATCTCCACCTAACACATTTACTAAATCAACAAGCCAAACATTTACTGGCAATGGTAGTACAACTGCTTTTACATTGCAGACAAGAGTTGCATCACCAGAAGATTTAGAAGTTTTTGTATCTAATGTTCAACAGCAACCTACAGAAAGCTATACAATAGGCTCTGATGGGGTAACAATGACGTTTTCAGAAGCACCACCTAGTGGAACTTTCTATGTCATATACAGAACAGTAGCACAACAATCTGGTACGGACACAGGAGCTTCTAGGCTCATTGGAGATAATACCTTTATTGGTAATCAAACTATTGTATCAACAGATGCTGGTGCAAGTGCTGAACCAACTTTGACTTTATATAGAAATTCAGCAAGTCCAGTTGATGCTGATGTTACAGGAAGTATAGATTTTAAAGGTAGAAATGATAACTCTCAAGATGTTGTATATTCTCAAATATTATCACGAATAAATGATGCTACAGATAATAGTGAAGATGGTCGTATAGAACTTAAAGTAAAGCAAAATGGTACACTAGGAAGTCGTATGATAGTTTCTGGTAATGGTAATACTCTTTTTTCTAATAAAAATGTAGTTTTAAATACTGGAGTAGATTTAGTTTTTGAAGGTGCTACTGGTGATGCAAATGAAACAACATTAACTGCAACAGACCCAACAGCAGATAGAACTATAACATTGCCAAATGCAACTGGAACTGTAGCTTTACAAAATGCTTCCATAGATATGAATGGCACAGAGTTAATATTAGATGCAGATGCCGATACATCTATTACTGCCGATACAGATGACCAAATAGATTTTAAAGCTGGAAATATTATAAGAGCATCAGTGAACACAACTGGATTACAAATAGGTGGCACAGCCTATTTCGCTTCACCAACATTAACTTTTTTTGACCCAGATAGTGGTGTTGGTGCTGGTGTTATTGGTGGAAGAATAAATTTTCATACCAGTGATGGAACTGCTTCTGGTGTTTCAGCAAAAATACAAGCAAAATATGAAGATTCCAATGGTAATACGTCCCTTTGTTTTGAAACTGGTGGTGGTTCTAGCTCTACTGAAAAAATGAAACTCACTTCTACTGGTGAATTGCAAGTTAATGGAGATATAAATACAAATATACAAGTGACAAATTCAAAAGATGGTTCTGCAACTGGCTTAATCAGAGTAGATGCTGATGCTTCTAATTATACTGGTTCTACGAGAGCATTTGTTGCAGATTTTACTGGCACTGCACATAGTTCAGCACAAATAGGTTTTCAATTAGAAGGAAGTGCTGGTGTTAAAGGTTCAATAGTAAGCACAGGTAATACTACTTGCAGTTATGTTACATCTTCTGATGAAAGATTAAAAACAGATATTGAAGATTTAACAGATGGTTTAGCAACTATAAACAAAATAAAACCGAGAAAATTCAAATGGATTTCTGAAGGTGAAGATGCAAAACATGACCATGGATTTGTTGCCCAAGAATTACATGAAGATTATGATTGTAGAGCAGTTATTGTTGGTGGAGATGACCCACTAACAGACCCATGGTCAGTAGATGCAAGTAAATTAGTTCCTATGTTAGTTAAAGCATTACAAGAAGCTGATGCAAAGACTGAAGCACTTACATTAAGAGTAAAATCATTAGAGGAAGCATAATGGCATTATCAAAAATTAACACAAATCAAATAGTTGATGGAGCAGTAGCTACAGCCGATATTGCTGATGGGTTAATTACAACAGCCAAACTTGCAGACGGAGCAGTAACAACAGCAAAGATAACAGATGATGCTGTTACTACTGCCAAAGTAAATCCAACACAAACAGATATAACTTCTGTTGGCACATTAACTTCAGCTACAGTTAGTGGAGATTTAACTGTAGATACTTCCACACTAAAAGTTGATAGCAGTAATAATAGAGTAGGTATTGGTGAAACAAGTCCATCTGCTCCATTACACATGGAAACTGGTACTACTACAGACATTATGAGATTTGGTGCTAATGGCAGATGGGGATTTCAAAGAGCAAATAGTGATAGCCGATATCTTTCTTTAAGTAGAGCTATGAATGGTACTGCTTCTTCTGTTTTAGCAGTTGATGGCGATAATGGTAGAGTTGGAATAGGAACTACAACTCCTTCTGATAAACTACACATTAAAGGAGGGTTTTTACAATTAGAAAGTAATGCTGGTGATGCTTCTTACGTTAGAATAGATAATGATGCTAATAGTGGTGGTAAGATTTGGAGAGTTGGAGATGGAGTTTCTGCACACGGAACTTTCAGTATCTATAACCAAACAGATAATACCTTTCCATTTAATATAAGTCTTGATGGTGTAACTGGTGGCTCTGCAAATGCTGGTGTTGCAAGATATAGAAATCACTCAAGTTTGACATTGGGATATGGTTCAACAGTCCAATTTACAGTTGGTCAAGGTTTAATAAATGTAAGTAATAGAAGCTATGGATTTGGTGCTTTGTTTATGGTGTCTTATGCTTCTCAAGTTGCTGAAGTAAGTGACCCATCTGGTGCATTTGATATAGGAACTGGTGGTACTATTCTTGGTGCTGGAGTTTATAAAAGTAATAACAATTATACAGCATTTGTAATAAATAAAGACCCAAATCTAGGTACAAGAGGATTTTCCATTCAAGTAATAAGTAATGATTTTTAGGAGCAAATTATGGCATTAAAAATATCCATAGATAAATTTGAAAATATGAGGGTTGGAGAAGATGGTTTACCTAATCCAAGTGGAGTAGAAAAAAAGTTAGTAGGTTTTGCAGTAATGAATGAACACAATGCACTTCTTATTATTGATAAATATGTAGAACTATCAGATAGCAAAACATCTGATGATTACACTAAAGAAGCTTATGATATGGCTAAAAAAGAAATTGATGATTGGGCATTTAATATAACTAACGAAGGTAAAATATTTAATCCAGATACTGGAAAGATTGAGTAATGTACATAGGTTCTAGTCCAAATTTTGGTGCATTAGATAGCCAAACAATTACAAGTGCAAATGGCTCAACTGCAACATTTACACTTAATCAATTTGTTCCAGATAGCGATAGCATTATTGTTACTGTTGGAAATGTGGTGCAAGAACCTACAGAAGCCTATACTGCAAGTGGCAACTCAATAACATTTACAGAGAATGTTCCAAATGGCGATACCATTGTTATTAGATATTTAGGTCGCTCAGTTGATGTTTATACTGGATATAAAAGAGTACAAAGATTTAAATTTGTAGCTACAAATGGACAACAGACATTTACAGGAGCAGATGCCAATTCAAGGACATTAGAATACACAGCACAGGATATAGATGTATTTTACAATGGAGTTAGATTAGATGAGTCAGAATTTACTGCTACAAATGGTAGTAGTGTAATATTAGGCACAGGAGCAACGACAAATGCAGAGTTAGTCATTCTTGCATATAAAGTAGTACAATTAGCAGATGTTGTACCAGCAAGTTCTGGAGGAACATTTACAGGCAATGTTGTTTTTAGTGGTAATGCAACTGTCAATGGTAATTTAACTGCATCTGGAACAACCACATTAGTCGATACAACAAACACAGTAATCAAAGATAATTTATTAGGGTTAAATCATGGAGCAACATCAAACTCTAATGATGCTGGAATAATTGTTGAAAGAGGTTCTACTGGCAACGATGCATTACTTATATGGGATGAGTCTGCTGACAAGTGGGCATTAGGCACAACGACATCAAATGCTAGTAGCACTGGTAATCTGAATATGACAACTGGAACATTGGTTGCAAATTTAGAAGGTACAATTCAAACAGCATCACAGACAAATATAACAACAGTTGGTACATTAACTTCTGCTACAGTTAGTGGTGATTTAACAGTAGATACAAACACATTAAAAGTTGATAGTACAAACAATAAAGTTCTTATAGGTACAACCTCAGAATCAAACACAACTGGACTAGGTGTTGTAAAAGCTGGTGGAGCAAATTTTATAGCAAGATTTCAAAACACAACTTCTGGTACTCCTTTTGGTGTTTCAATAGCAGAGCCATCAAGTGCTGGTGCTGGTTATCCTTTATTAAATATTGCAAATCACGATGGGTCTGTAACAAGATTTAGAGTTGATAGTAGCACTGGTCATATAGGAATTGGTAGACCACCAACTGCAAACGATACAGTACATATTTTAGATTCACAGCCTATTATTAAATTAGAAGAAAACTCTAGTGGTGGTTCTAAAATGATACAAATAGGTGTAAAATCTAATGGCACACCTTTTTTAGAAGCACCTCAATCTGGTGGTATAATTGATATTTTTCTTACTGGAAGTCATACTGGAAGATTTCATTCTGGTGGTATTATTGGACAAAATTCAGATAGTGCTAGTGTTGCTCAACTAACTGCAAAAGCACTTGGAACATCAAATTCTTCTAGTCAAAGTTTAATTTTAGAACATTCAACAAATCATTTTGATGGTACATCAAGTTTTATAATAGGTAGATTTTCTTCTTTTAATAGATTTTTAGTTTTTTCAAATGGCTCAACATTTAATGCTTCAAATACCTATGGAAATATATCTGATGAAAGATTAAAGACAGATATAGTCGATGCTAAAAGCCAGTGGGATGATTTAAAAAATTTAAAAGTAAGAAATTTTAAAAAATACGATACTGGTGATTTAGTTCAACTAGGTGTTGTTGCACAAGAAGTAGAAAAAGTAAGTCCAAGTTTAATACAAGAAGTTGCTCCATCTGTTGCTGATGTAGAACATAATTCTGATTTTGGAAGTGTTTACAAAGATGGTGATGATATTCCAGAAGGTAAAAAGATTGGTGATGTGAACGAAAAAGAAAAAGTAAAAGCTATTAAATATTCTGTTCTTTATATGAAAGCTATAAAAGCATTACAGGAAGCAATGGAACGAATAGAAACATTAGAAGATAAAGTTAAAGCATTGGAGAAAGCATAGTGGGTAATACAAGAAATCTAGGCGATTTATTAAATGCAGATAGTACAATAGCAACAGCAGATGTTGCAGATGGTGGGATAACTACTGCTAAATTAGCTGATGATGCAGTTACTGGAGCAAAGATAGAAAACAATCCAACCATAGCTGGTAATTTAACTGTAAGTGGTGGATTTATTCCTTCTACAGCATATTCAAATCGTAACATGATTACAAATGGTGATATGTCGGTTGCACAAAGAGGTACAAGTTCTACAGGACAATCATCATCTGGTATTAAATGTGTTGACCAATTTCATTATTTACATAATGGAGGTGGAACTTCTGATATATCACAAAGTTCAACAGCACCAAATGAATTTAAAAATAGTTTAAAAGTTGAATGTAATTCTACTGATGGCTCTTTAGATGCTGGTGATTTTGTAGGTATAAGACACCATATTGAAGCACAAAACTGTCAAAGACTATCGTTTGGTACATCAAGTGCAAAATCTATCACAATATCTTTTCATGTACGTTCCAAACAAACAGGAACATACGCATTAAACTTATTTTTAGATGATGACGTAGTACATTTTACAAAAACTTACACAATTAGTTCTGCTGATACTTTTGAAAAGAAGACAATTACTTTTCCAGCAAATACATCAGCAGTAGTAGAAGATGATACTGGTAAGGGTATAGAATTTACATGGTGGTTAAGAGCTGGAAGCACTTTTACAAGTGGTAGTGCAATGACTGGTTACGAAGGATATTCTAATGGTGATGTTGCAGTAGGACACGCAGTAGATTTTTTAGATAATTCTGCAAATGAGTTTTACTTGACAGGAGTGCAAGTAGAAATAGGAGATGTTGCTACACCTTTTGAATATATTCCTTTTGCAGATAATTTAGCTAGATGTCAAAGGTATTATTATAAACCAGCTAGTACAAATAATGTTATGGGAAGATTAAATTCTCCAGCTGGTAATTTAAATGATTTTACTGGTTCAATTAATTATCCTGTAACTATGAGAGCTACTCCAACTATTACAGTTACTAACTCTGTTGAAGCTGGAACAGGAGATACTCTTGGAGGTGTAACTTCTACAGCATCTAATATTTGGGGTATAGAATTTATTAGAACAGCAAATGATAGTAACGCTGGTAGAGCATCATTAGATGTAAGAGGAGAAGCAAGTGCAGAACTGGCTTAATATAACATCAGCCAAATATGGCAAAGGACAAGACGATAAGAACTCGTGCATTAAAGCTACAATAGATGGTGTTGAAATGTTTGTTCCATTAGACGAAGGCAACACACACTATGCTGAAATCAAACGACAAGTTGATGCTGGAGAACTAACAATAGAGGAAGCTGATTAATGGCACTATCTAAAATAACAACTGCAAGTTTATCTGATAATGCTGTAACGACAGCCAAGATTACAGATGCCAAC
>MDTG01240318.1_pt1 | contig 15475 bp, 25 predicted proteins | sample 811421 | NCBI WGS metagenome assembly MDTG01 (sample SAMN05326645, study PRJNA326480) | marine metagenome | isolation source: seawater | place: Pacific Ocean: South East | collected 2011
CAGCAAAGTTTGTATTTGCCATGATAATGTCTCCATTAATTAAAATTAACCAGTCGACTTATTGGAGCGACTTTTATCCGTGTACCCTTTGTCGTTGGGGCAACGCTTTCGTTAGTTTTACGGGTACGAACCCGACCAATTTTACGCCCAGGTGGGCGAGAAACGACTTTTTACGGGGCCGAACCCGCGCTAGATATCGCTCTAGCCCGCGAACTTATTTAATTTATACCACACTTTATCCGAAATCGCCACGCATTCTCCTCAGAGTTTCTGCAGGTAGCGCGTCAAATTCTTCTACGGATAGTGTAGATACATCAATTTTTTTATCTGTTTTGTTTTTACCTTTCATAGCAGGAGGTTGTTTTTCTGCAGCTTTTATTTTCTTTTTAGTATTAGCTACTTTCTTTTTCTCCGCTACTTGTTGTTCTACAGGATCTGGCTCATTTATTGGAGCTGGCTCTATAACAGTCGGTAGTAACAAATCTACTGCTTTCTGTAATGCATCTGCACCAGCATATCCTTGTATGATGTAAGCATCTCTTAGGTCTAAAACTTCTTGAGTTTTAACTTCATCATACTTAGGACTGCTTTCGTTTAACACATCGTGTTGCTCTGCTATTTCTGCTGCTTTTTGTTGCAGGCGCATAGTCTCTGTGCTTTGTTGCACAGTTTGTCCCATTTGGTTTTGTACCTCAAACATCATTGTTTGTTTCTCAGCGGCCCGTATCTCTGCTCTTATCTTTGCAGCTTCATTGGGCTGACCGTTTAAGATCATGTCTTGGTACTCTAATTCTTTTCCTTCGAAATCAAATTCTGGTGCTTTTTCTATTTTTTCTACAGGGTTAGAAAGTTCTTCTACTTTTTTAGCTAAAGCTTTTTGTTTTGCTAGGACTTCATCAAACCTAGACTTAGGTATCATAGGTTCTTTTGGTTCTTCAGCTCTTTCCTGTACTGGTTCAGCAGGTTGTTGTGTATCTTCCCCATCGTCTCCCAATACTTCTTCTTCTCCTGAATCTTCTGTTTCTTCGTCTGCATCTTCAGATTCTTCCTCTTCAGTTTCCTCTTCAGATTCTTCTTCTGATTCTTCTTCAGTCTCTGGCTCGTCTTGTTCAACTTCAGTTTCCTCCTGTTCTTCAGTTTCTTCGAAGTTCATGTCAACTTTAAAGTCTTGACCTTGTTCTTCTTCTGGCAGGGCATCTGCTCCTGGCATAATTTCAAGAGTTTCCTCTTGGTTTTCGTTTACGTTTTCTTGTGCCATATTAATTACCTCCTGTTGGCTTCATGGCCGCAGCGGCCATCTTGGCGGCAGCTGCAGTATCAGTTTGACTCTTTCTCATGTCGTTGGTTAGTTGTGATAACCTCTCACGTAATTGGAGTTCTTCCTGTTTAGTTTGAATTTTACTTTGTAATTCAGCAACCTTCAACTGTGGTTCAGATGCAGTAGCTTGTGTTTTTGCTTGGTTAAGTTGTGCTTCTGTCTGTAGTCTTGTGACCTCAGCTTCTAGTTTAGCAATCTCAAGCTGCGTGCTTCTGATCTGTGATTCCATTTGGAATTGTTGTAATTGTACCTGTTCTTCAGATGGTGGGGCAGTACCTTGCATCTGTCTAATTCTTTCTGCAATATCTGCTTTACGTGAAAGGTGTGAGTATTCAACAATCAAGTCATCTGGTATTGGTACACCTGCACTTCTAAGTTCAATAGCTTCAGCAAACTGCATTTCATCAAAGTTGTCTCTAGCAGGAGCAGTACCAACAATTACATCATAGTCACCTAAAGTTAAGTCATTAATGATCTCACCTGCTGGTGTCATTTGGTTAACTCTTAGTTTCTTTCTTGGTTTATACGGATCAGACTCATCAGTTATTTGTATTACTCTTTCTTCTGTGTAGTAAGTCTGAATCATTTGTAGTATTTTTTCTGCTAGGTATTGTCTAGTTTTTGCTAAGTTATCTAATGGTACTTGTAGCATTAAAGAACCTCTGTTCTCTAAAGATTTGATAGCAACTCCAGATAACTCTGGGCTAGTTTGCCCTAACATAGCATCGCCTATACCACTAATTTGTTTTATATTCATGGCCGCTTTTTGGCCTATTCTGTCTAATCCTGTAGGTATTTGGTTAGCTTGTATCTTAGTAGGGGGTGTAGAGCCACGATTAAACTCTAAGACTAAACCAGTTTCCGCACCATGTTCTTCTAAATCATCTGCTGTCATACCGGATAGAGACCCTGACTCTACAACCCAACCGCTGTTTGCAGTTGTATTTACTATGTGTAGTTCTTGTGAGGATATCTTGTTGAGTTGTTCTTGGGGTGATAACAAGTTTCGTACCATGCCAAAAGGTTTACCACGCCTAAAGTACGGAAAGTATGGAACAATTGTGAAGTGGTCATATGGTGAGAAGTCATCAAACAGTACTACACTGTCTGCTGTCACCGTCCAACGGACGCGTCGCATCTTCTTGGTCACCATTTCTAATGCATATTGGTCTGCGAACTCTTCTCTTTTTTTCTTATTCCAATGGTTTGGCACTTTTCTTTTGTCGCCAGTAACAGGATCAACATAATAAGTGCAATCATCTAGCCTGTAATATTGTCTTTCTATTACCCTAATTGATCTGAGCATTCGTGCATTTTCTGGATCCCCTGGATATTGCTGTCCATAGTTATACTCATCAGTATCTCCATATCTTTCTTCTTCAAACTCCATAGAGTCTGCGCCCAGGGTAGTACCAGTTTCTGCCAACATTCTTAGTTTGTCTGCTTGTTGTTGGCCATATGTTTCTTCTATCTCATCTATGCTCATCCACTTGGTTTCGAATATTTCATTCCAAGTTCTTGGGTCATACTGTTTAGCATCTGGGTCTATAAGAATGTCTAATGGGTCTTTTGCTTCTACTGTTATCTCACCCTGTATGTGTTCAGTAAAATCAACTCTTACATCAAAGTAACCACGGTCTTGAATTAAGCCATCTGAAAAAACTTGTTGCTCTACCCAATCTAGTTTGTTGTAGTCTGCTATGTAAGCATATACCTGAGTTAAAACATCAGCTATTTCTTGGTCACCACCACCTCTAGGTTTAAATTGTATGTCTGCTTTCTTTGAACTTTGTTCTGCTAGAACAGCATTTATGGTTGGTAAAATAGTATTTATGGTCAGAGCAGGTCGTCCTTGGTCATCGAGTTCTTGCATATCGTACTCATCCCACTGCTCGCCACGATAGAAGGCATCACATTTTTTTGCCATCTGTACATACTGGTCATGGCCATGGTCTCTAGCTCTAACATAAGAATCAAATTGACTCTTTGCTAGCGCTAACTCTTCGGCTTCTTTTACCGTTTGTTTTTTCTTTTTGCTTTCATATGCCATGTTATGCACTCATCGCCGATTTTTTCTTCGGCCCTTTTGCTATATATCTTAACCTATCTCGCCACGAAGGTATATGTTCTGGCGCCTCATAAAAAGTTGCGTACTCCATTATCATAAGCCCAACCCAAGCTAACGCATCAACTTGGTCATCGTGAACCCCATTTGGAAACCTTAACAATTCTGCGATCATAGTTCCAGTCCAGGCCGCGTCTCTAGGAAAGTATACCTTACCTTGTTGCATTCTACCCTGAATTGCTCTTGCTCTTAGTTCTTTGTCTCGTCTTCCTACTTTTAAATCTTTAAAGTATGCAGAACTCAGCTGTCGCTCTGCTACACGTTTCTCTAAGAAAGGACCAATCGCCATTTCTATATGTCCACGCTCAATGCCTACTATACCGGGTCGCCACTGTTCATAGAAGTCTAATATTTTTTCTACTAATTCGTACCCGTCGTATTTTCCCCGGATCAAATCTACCACGAACATATTATCGTACTCATCTATCCCAACTGTGATACCAACAGAAAAGTCGTTCCTGTCTCGTTGTCCTATAGCCAAGTCCCAGGCCGCATAATATTTTAATCTGTCATACTCGATTTCATCAGGGTCATAATATTGAATCATGTCGCGCGTGAAGTAATCACCTTCATCTGACACGGGGTTTTGTTGGTAAAGTGCAGTCCAGTCTCGAGGGCCTATCGCACGTTGTATTTGGCCTAGAGATTCTAAGTTGTAACGCTCTGGGTGCAAAGGTTCTCCCTGTGATCTAAACTCTTCGTCTTCTTCTGCTATAGCTGGATATTTAACTACCTCCCACTCGTCTGCCCCTTCTTCTGCTTGTTGTAGCAACCTTCCTGCTAAATCGTCGTCATGCCACCTAGTTAAAATGACTAAGATTCCACCACCAGGGGCTAAACGTGTATAAGCTGTAGAAGTGTACCAATCCCAGTTCGCTTCTCTATTGTTCTCTGATTCTGCATCTTCCCTGTTCTTAATCGGGTCATCGATCAACAACACGTGCGCACCTTTACCTGTGATACCACCGCCAACACCAGCGGCCACGTACCCACCACCCTGGCTCGTTTGCCACGATTCTACAGACTGCGAATCTTTGTCCAGTCTTGTTTTTTCAAATATTGTCTTATAACTAGGTTCTCTTAGTACTTGTCTAACCTTTCTAGAAAAGTTCATAGCCAAAGAGCCAGAATATGAACAACTTATAAACTCGTGTCCAGGGTTTCTGCCCAAGTGCCAAGCAGGGAAAGCTACACTAGCCAAGGTGCTTTTACCATGCCTAGGAGGCATAAATAGCATCAATCTTGGGGATTTTTGATCAGCAACGTCCTGGCTAAACTGTTCTAGCCTATTACAGATGTCTTTATGCACCCAACCTGCTTGGTAATCAGGATTAAACTTCTCTACAAAGGGTAACATGCGCTTTCGTGCCAGTATTCTTAACGCTAGCTCCTGTTCTGCACGTATCTTAGCCTTATCAGGCTTTTTCTCATGTTTTTCAGGCGCGGGCAACTGCTCAGACTCATCCGCTGCACAATACACGCAAAGTCCTTTGGGTAAAACGAGATTATCTGCTAAAAGCTTCTTGCACTTATAGCATTCTATTTTAATTTGTTCTGTCACTTATTTTTTCTTTTTCTTCATAGTCGACTTCTTAGCTTTTTTAGCTTTTTTCTTCGCCGGCTTTTTAGAATATGATCCTGCACCGTATCCCATATCTTCCTCCTTTTCCCAAAACGTTGGTATTTGTTTACCTGCTTTACGTTCAGACACTAAATGTGCTGACATATAAGCAAAAAACCCCATAACTATAAGAATAAACAGCCCTAGAGCGGGCTCTGTCCAGTCTGGCCAAGATGTAAATGCTCCAAAACTATAGTCCATTTAGCACTTCCATCTTCTTCTGGCCTGTCTTAGCCTTGAATTAGGGTTTTTCGCCGCTTTTGGGAACTTTTTCATCTGTCCTGCACTTCTAGCACAGTAAGATTTACGTCTTTTGGCCGCTTTTGAGCCTTTTTTGACTTTTCCTGTGACGGCTGTCTTTAATTTTGACCCTGGGTTCTTTCTTCTGTAGGCCGCTACGCCTGCTCTAGTCATTCCAGCGCCTTTTTTCGTTGGCCTAAAGTTCTTTTTGTTCCTTTTAGGCATTTTATCTCTTTTTCTTGGCACGAGTCCTCCTTTTTACTGCAGGCTTCCTTTTCCTGACTATAGTTTTTACGTTACGTGGCTTCCCGCCTGGATTCCCCGCTGCTCGTTTTCTTCTAACGGCGCTTTTTCTTTGTGCGGCGGTCATGGATCTCGCTTTTGACCGAGGCACACACTTTGGATATTTACGTTTTCCTTTCTTTGTAGCAGATTTTCTACCGCACGGTTGATATTTGCCCTTCTTCTTTGGTGCTCCAATATCTACCCAATCTCCTTTTGGCCCCTTTCCGAACCAAGCAGTGAGACCGCCAGTAGGTTTAGCCATTACCTATATCCGCCGCCACGCTTTTTATAAGTTCTTACTAGCCACCCATTGGCATATGCACTTGGGTAGACCTTAAACTTTCGTTTAGCTTCGGCTTTTACTCTAGCATATAGAGTTGGATTAGTTGGCTTTGCGCCTTTTTTCTTTTTAGTAGTTTTGCTTTTTGCTTTTCTTGGCATTTTTTCCTCCTGAATACCCTTTATTTTTTCTGCCTTTTTTCATAGACATCTTTTTGGTTTTTGATTTATGCAATGCATTACTTTCTCCCTTTCTTTTTGCCTTTTTTACGGGCCATAATTATATCTGCAAAAGTAATTTTCCCGTCTTTGTTCATATCAGGAAACTTACCCTTGATTTTTTTCTTCTTCATCTTCTTTTTAGTGGCTCTCGCCTGCTGATGATATTTACTAGTCATTTGTTCCTCCCTTAGGTTTTAAATACTCTGTATCTACTCCTGCTAGTTTTAGTAATTCAGAGTCTGGTAGTTTTTCTAATTGCTGAACTGTATCAACATTTATATTAACCTGTGTTGCCTGGTCAGGAGCAAATAGACCGTGGAGCTTGCATAACGAATCGACGACATTTTTTTCTTCAGTCGCGTTAGCTGATTTACGGTGCGCTTCTAAATACATAGAGGTCGCTGTGTTTTTGTCGAACTTTACTTCTTCACGGAACTCGTTTCGTAGATATTCGACTGCTTGTTGGATCTTAGGTTTTTGAAAAACAGAGTACACAGTATCTTGGTTCCTGTACCCCGCTGCACGGCCCGCTGCCGCTTTGCTCATGCCTCTTATATAAAACAAAATCAACCTCTCTTCTTGGACAGAGAGCTCTGATAATTTTACGCCCGCATATGGAAAATGAGATTGAAGCTCATGTCTGTCTTCATCGGTTACTTCGATTGCTTGAGATTCTACTAAACTCATATGCTAAAAATACCACATGTGTGGATAACTTGTAAATTTTTTGTGGGAAAATTTTTTTTGAAAAATATACTCTATATCGCTCACGCATTGGTTACTACTATCACCAGACACCACTCCTCCCTCCTTTTTCCAAAGTCAAAAGCCGGTCGTCGTTCTCTTCATTGGAACCTTGTATTGAAAAAAGCTACGTCCATCAGAGATGTACGAGCTAGTGTGTATTCAAGTGTTATTAACTAAATTCATTGGAGGTAAATATGAATATAATGACAAAACTATTAACTGGCATCGGATCAGTTACAGCGTCCATTCACAATGGCGTCGATACAATATCAACATCGTCTATCAAAGACAGCGTTGGTTCACTCAAAGCTACTACTGTTAAGTATGGTTCCGCCATTGCTCAGGGGTACGCTTCCACTCGTAAGCCTAAGCAAGGCAAACTTCCACTGGCTCAGAAGTCATGAGCGAGTACACACTCCACCTACCAGACTCTGTCATAGAGTTTCTCTTCTCTTCCTAACTACCGGGGGCGTCCAGCCCCCTTCTTTTTTATTCAAACTACTATCATCAATGTGCATGGTCGGGTTGCGACGTGCACATTTGTGGTTCCATCGGTTCCACGGAAGTGTGCCGTTGGCACCCGTGTCCATGGAACCGCGTTTAGCGTTGTAGCCGTGCGGGTTGCGTGCGTGCTACTGAGGTGTTGGTTCCGTTGTTCCACGAGGAACTTGGCAGTACATCAACTCGGACCCTGGTTCGTTGTTGAATGTTCGTTGTCCGAAGTTCTATTCTACGTGGAACCAGTGGAACCAGACCTCTGACCCCGCACAGTTGTAACGCTAATCGTGTTCCACTTGTCGTGGAACCATGTGGAACATGTGGAACATTTAGCACGCCGACCACAGGTCGTCGAGCTAGTGTGTGTGGAGGTGTAATTAATTATATGGAGTATATATTATGTTGAAAATGATTATTGCTGGTGGTCGTGATTTTAATGATTATGGGCTACTGCTTGACTACATGAATCTTCTTGAGCCTGATCTTGCGTTCTTTAATGGCGCTGAACAAACAGGCCTAGAGATTGTATCTGGCGCCTGCCGTGGGGCAGACGCGCTTGGTGAGCGCTTCGCCAGAGAGTTTGATTTGCAGATCACTCAGTTTCCAGCTGATTGGGCAGCTTATGGCAAATCAGCCGGCCCTCGTCGTAATCGTCTTATGGCAGATTACGCCGATGTGTTGGTGGCCTTCTGGGATGGTAAATCCCGAGGCACCAAGCACATGATTGATACTGCGCGTGATGCAGGGCTTGAAGTTCATGTATTTGAATATTAATCGGCGCTCGGCTCGGCCCTGGGCCGTCGCCTCGCTGGCCATAGCCATTGCAAATGGCTATGGCTAGTGTGTCTTGAAATGTTAAATAGGTTATGGGTGAGACTGATTCTCCTTGAGTTGATCCCTACTATTGATAGAGGAGTGCGGTATGTGTTGACAAAATCCTCGAGCATATCGTAAGTGGTACGGCGTCTACTAGCGGAGTAGATAAACTGGCAGGCTAAAGAATATCGCGTCGTTCTGCTGAGGTTGACTTCCCCTGGTTGGGAGGAAAAAGCGTTCTTGTCGCTAAGCCAGAGGAATACGGCAAGTATATTGGCAGAGGCGGACTGCTCCTGTTGGATGTCCGAGAAGCTACTGTCCTATGTTGGCCATGTCCATTGCAAATGTACATGGCTAGCATGAACTTAAATGAAAGAGATGAATGGTTTGTCTCTTGTTAATTATACCTAGGAGGTAATTATGAGTAACGTTAAATATAAAGCTAGAGTTGAAAGAGGTAACTTTGTGAACCCGCAAACTGGCAAAGAGCAAGCAAGACTGGCTACTGTCGGTTCTGGCGTATCGCATGCCAAGGGTTTGAACTTCTATCCTGACTTTGATATCAAAGCTGGTGAGAAGGTAATCTTCTTCGTTCAGGAAGATACTCCAGCTACGCCAGCTAGCTAAAAGTTGGCACGTTATCCTGCGGACGTAGCAAAGCGCAGGGCGTTGATTACGGAACATCCATGGGGGGAATGAGAAAGCCCCCCAACTTTTAACTAGGAGTACCAATGATGATTGAATTATTTATATTTATAGCTGGCCTCTTGCTCGGCATGGGAATCAGCTACGGTAAATGTGTAGAAGAAATGCTTACATGGGATAAGTATGACTTCCTAGCATGGAAAGAAGAAACTTTAACTAGCATAAAGGAGTTTAAAAATGGAAGATAAAGTTATTGCAATCGGCCCAGCAGAGGTGATGTCAACACCAGCTGGGTATTACATAGGAGCTTGGTGCTCCGTCCAGTATACATGGGAAGATGGCGAAACCTATGTAGGTAAAGAGCCCTGGGCTCGATACACAGACTATATGTCTGAAGCTGAGGCAGTAGAACGCCTCAAAACCTGGGGCGACGGCTAACCGTCGCGCCCAGCCATCGGCTGATGAGTTAGTAGACGCGTGCGTCAAAAACTCATCAGCCTCCAGCCACCCGGTGAAGTCGTAGGGGATGATGTAGAGTCGATTGGCGTCCTTCCGCTTTTAGTTAGTAAAATCTTCACATATAACTAACTGGAGTAAATTGCTATTAGGGGAATCAGTGCATTGGTTCCCCTTTTTTTATATACAAGAAACAATATGGTCGACGCCGTTGGCGTCGGCTCTTTATGTGTTGGTGGTTGCAGGTGTGCTCCTGCAGGTGTGCTTCGCGTGTATCGCAGCTCACGGGCGTTGCCGCATAGGGTTGGCCTATGCTAAACACGGTTAACCGTGTTTGCAGCGCCCCTCCCGCTGCCAGATACACGCTCAGACTTTTTCCATTACAAATGTAAAAAGTTAGTGTGTGTGTATGTGTTTCTAATCTAATTTACAAGGAGGTAAGTATGTTAGAAGAAGTGAGTGTACCCCATGAGGTACTACAAAAAGCTGAAGTGAGCGAAACTCGTTCGCGAGCTGAATATGATGATCTGTGTGAGTATCAAAAGATACTTACATGTTTAACTAATGCCAAAGGAGGTAATTATGGCGAATGCAAATCACTTTGACCCTGCTGATCAGGAGATCGGCCCAGAGTTGGTCAATGAGCTAAAGACTGATGAGTCTATGTACACACCAGATACTAATGGTGACCCAGTAGGCTCCGAGGAGAGAGCAAAACAAGAACCCAGGAAGCTACCTGATTTCTATTTTGCAAAGTATGCTCTTGATGCAGATGGCGCACCAGCGTTTCAGCAATCAAGAGTTGACGGTATCATGAAGGTATTCAATGCCAAGAAGGATACAGAAATGCAATTCAACAATGAAGATACAGAGTTGGCTGACAAAGAACGTGAGTACTTTGAGAAGCAAGTCAAGACTGTCGCTGATGGTTTCATGCCATTGCTAGAGGTTGACCCACAATCTACAGGTATCAACTTGTTGCAACTTACTACTCGTACCTGGGCGGAGTTCTCTGCTATTGCGTATGAGTACAAGGAAGAGGCCGCTAAGGTTTCTGCAGAAGATGAGCTACCAACGTGGCTGATCGAGCGTGAAGACAAGATGTTTGGTCTTGGTCGTAAGGCTCGTATGTTATCTGCAGTTATCCAGACCATCGGCACTGAGTTTGGTCTAGCTGATCTGTCTTTGAATACTATGCGTGTTCAGACAGAAGTCGTCAGACGACAGCAAAGACTGGCCGAGTGGAATTACAAGCAACATGCTGACTGTTCAGTCCATGTGGCTAATACACTCAACAGGCAGACAACTGAGCATACAAAAGGTATGTTTGATGCTGCTTAACCAAACGGGGGCTTCGGCCCCCATTATCTATACCAAAGGAGGTAAATCATGGGATTAGATGCAAATGCAGGGTTTTTACACCCTAAGAAAGAACAACCAGAAAACGTGGTTGATATAAAAGATAATGTTGGAGACAGAATGGAGGCACCATACTATTGGCGCAAGCATGCCAGACTTCAGCAGTTTATGATGGAGCTGTGGCACAGCAAGAAGGATGAAGAAACGCCGTTTGGTGTTATGGGTTCAGACTTCAACTGTGTGCCTCTCATGCTCACCAAAGAGGATGTGCTCAAGTTGCAAGAAGCTGTGCAAACAGACAGCTTGCCCTTCTGCCCAGATGGTTTCTTTTGGGGACATCAGTTCCAAGAAGACTCCATGCGTGAGTACAAAAAACAGGATCTCGAGTTCTGTGAGAAAGCACTCAAATGGATTGAAGAAGGTAAAGAAGTCTTCTACGAGTGTTCGTGGTAAATTAAATGTTGAAAAGTATAGGAGGTAATTATGCAATCAACTAGTCCAAGTAATCTGATGCGTCAGATTAAACGTAATATATCAACTGGCGATCCCACCATGGTGTGGGGTAGTCCAGGTATTGGTAAATCAGACATACCAAGACAAGTAGCCAAAGAGCTAGAGATTGGTATTCTAGATTTCCGTGCAAATCTATTCGACCCTGTAGATGTGCGTGGCATTCCGTATCTCTGTCAGAAAGAGAGCGGTGATCGCTACACATCATGGGCTGTGCCTGACGTCTTCCCAATCGTAGAGCGGGACGGCAGCCGTGGCATATTGTTTATTGATGAGTTTCCAACAGCACCGCCTGCAACGCAGAATGCGTTCTTGCAGTTGTTGCTTGACAAACAGATCGGTAATTATGAGTTACCGCCTGGTTGGGCAATCGTGGCCGCTGGTAACAGACTGACAGATTCTGCCGCTGTTTATCAGATGCCTGCGCCTGTGAAGAACAGGTTTGCCCACTTTGAGCTAGAGCCTACGCTTGATGATTGGAAAGTATGGGCGTTCCAGAACGGTATCAACGAAGATGTGATTGCGTTCATTTCGTATCGCGCTAACTTGTTATCGTCTTTCGATCCTGATGCCTATGCATTTCCAACGCCTCGAGCGTGGGCAATGGTTAGTAGAATGTTGGCAACTAACCCAACTAAAGATGACCTGTTTCCAGCAGTCGCATCGTTGGTTGGCGAAGGTGCAGCTGGCGAGTTTGTGGCATACCACGAAATCAAAGCTGACTTGCCTGACATCGATAAGCTCATTGCTAATCCGCATACGTACAAGCGTGACAACAATCCTGCATTGTTGTATGCATTGGCTACAGCGTTGGCGTCTAGAGCGACCGATCAGAACCTAGCTAACGTGATGCAAGTTACAAATCAAATTGTAAAAGAGTATCAGGTTGTGGTTATGAAAGGTATTTATGCTAAAAACCCAGACTTCAGGTCTCACCCTGATGTTCGTGATTGGGTTGTTAAAAACAAAGACAAGGTTTTGTAAGGAGGTAATTATGAAAACTGTACGTCTATCGGGTTCATTGCTTGATGATATCAGAGATAACATCAGGAACGCACACGAGCGTGTGCACCCAGAGAAAAGCCTTCCAACTGAGGAAGGTTACGAAGTCCTTGAGCGTTACGGCGTTCTGGAAAAAATTGACAAGACTAAGACTCTGCTCCAAGACTTGTGGGAGGGCCAAGTGCCTTACGACATGGGTAAAGAGGTTGATCTTGACAATGTAGTAATCAAGTGCGAGCTTGCTACCAATACTGACAGCGAAGGAGAGACGCATTATGAAATGTCATCCTTCAATCTAAGTGGTGGTGGCTTGAGAATACCTGCTTTCGTTGTTGGTGATTCGTACTACAACAAGTCCCTAACTGTGCCTGTACCAAGTGACGATGCAACACTCGTCAAGTGTCAAGAAGCACAGATGGAGAATGAGATGAACGCCAAGAACAGGCGTAATCAAGTTGAACAGTTCAATACGCTGATTGATGAGCACAATATTACTACGCTAAATCAGTTACTTAAAGCTGCAAGCTGGCTCGAAGCATACATACCTGCTGACCGTTTGCAGAAGATGAACGAGAAAGACGATAGGGTCAAGCGTGTACAAGAGCAACGCGAGTTTGCTGATGACGCTATGGCTGATATTCGTGAAACTATGTTGGAAGACAAACTAACAGGAGATATATTCAATGAGTGATGAAAACTTTGTAAAAGCTAGAGCGCGACTGTTGCTCGACAATCCATTCTTTGGCACTTTGTGTCTGCGACTTAGCCCTAAAAAGTGGGAAGACCAGACTGGTGCCACAGATGGTAAGTCATTGTTCTACAATGAGAAGTGGTTCAACAGTCTTACGTTCTCACAACAAATAGGTTTCGTTGCTCATGAAGTAATGCATGTTGTATTGCTACACATCACACGTAGGAACAACAGACATCCAAAGAAATGGAATGTAGCTTGCGATTATGCCATCAACAACCACCTAGTAGCAGAAGGTTTTATTCTGCCTGACGGTGGTTTAGTTGATCCACAGTACAACGACATGACCGCTGAAGAAATCTATGACATTCTTCCCGAACCTCCCGGTGGATGGGACGCCATTGTCATGGATTCAGGCGGTTGTGGCGGTGTATTGGATCATCCAGGTAGCGATGGCACGAAAGGCAAACTAGATGCTTTGGAAACAGAACTGAAGGTTGCAGTCAATCAGGCCGCGGAAGCAGCCAAGATGGCAGGCAAGCTATCAGGTAGTCTGAAAGACCTGGTCGACGAGATCATAGAACCTAAGGTTTGTTGGAAAGCAGTCCTATCTAGGTTCATGCGTGGCGACAGCAAATCAGACTTTAGTTGGATCAAGCCCAACAGACGGTTCATTGCTGGTGGTATGTATCTACCTTCCTTGCACAGTCCTGGTCTCGAAGAGATTACAGTTGCTGTTGATACTTCTGGCTCAATCACTAATGATGTGCTAACACAGTTCACAGCAGAAACATCTAGTATTCTGCGAGAGCTGGCACCAGAGAAGATCAACTTCTTGCAGTGCGATTGGGAAGTTCAAGTAGACAATACCTACACACCAGATGACCTGCCTTTGTCTGTCACGTATGAAGGGCGAGGCGGTACAGACTTTGCTCCTGTGATGGACTATGTGAATGAGAAGTACCCATTTACAAAGGCGCTTGTGTATCTGACGGATCTAGAATCAAATGATTTTGGAGACAAACCTAACTATCCAGTGCTTTGGATATCTACAACAGAAAGAAAGGAGGTACCTTATGGAGAAGTTGTACAAATGTAAGCAACACATCAAAGAGTTTGGTGTGTCTGTGTTGACTGGCACAGCAGTGTTGTTTCTACTATTCGGTCTTGCAACTAGTATTCAGTACTCGTTGCTTCTGCTCGGTGTCGGGGTCGGCCTCGGGTGTATATTCTATCTAATATGGAGGTTATTATGACTGCAAACGTGGTAAGTGCACTAACGACTGCACTATGGATTCTAATTGAGCTTATACAATTTGGGTATATGGCTTATCTAATGTGGAGGAACAGAGATGTTACTGGTAGGAATTTTGTCCGCTCTAGGTCTGCTTTTGCTAGCGCTTAAAGCGGGTGGTAAAAAAGCTATTGGCCACGATATCTTTGTTGACGTCATTATTACTGTTACGCTGATGGTGTGTTTCTATGGCACCTTCAGCGGTATGACGGCAGCTATGGTTGGTGGTTTGACGGCATCGATTGTCTTGTTTATCATGAAGAAGACTATGGTGCACGAGAAGCTTGAGATAAGTAAAGATGCTAAGACTTTGTTTACAAAACCTTTCAAAGTATCTATCCCAACTGTTCGTGCTGAATGGCAAACCAAACAGCCGCAATGGCGTAAATAGGGGGTAATATGGAAGGTCTAACAATCATTCAAGACAAGCAGTGGGAATATGACACTGCTAAATCTTATGAATGCAACATGCAAAGCTGGATAGATGCTGTGTATTGGGAACGCAAGAAGTATAACGAACGTCAGCTAACCAATGATGAAGCTACTATGAAGTTTAAGGAAATGTATCCGAGGAGTGAATATGGGTAAATTAAAAAGTTTTATGTTTGACGTCGGCTACTTTGCTATCGACCATGGCATCCAAGCCGCTGTCGAAAAGTTTCATGTTGATGAAGAAGAAGTAAAAGCTTGTGTATTGTTTGCCTGTGCCTATGACGGTACCTGGGAACAATACCAGGCTGAATCACACGATAACAGAATACTTCACTAAGACATGCCAAGGAGTGGCATTAGTATAGCCCAAGATTCGGTGTCCCGGCTTGGGCTATGCGTTTTTTAGGATACGTATACCCAGACTTCAATGTCGCCTAAACCACCACCTGATGGACCAACTTGTGCTTTCACATCAATTGTGTCATCTGAAGCGAATGTTATAGGAGCCATGTTAGCATCTGCGTGATCACTACCACCTGCTTGACCAATTGTTGAACCGTCAATAATACTGTCTGTTGCACCACCGTAACCAACATCAAGAACTAAAGCTGTGCCTGTATCTAGGTCACCAGTTTTAATTTTGACGTCATGTACAGTTTCACCTGCAAAAACATCTACCATTTCGATTACATCATTTAGTGCAATAGCAGTTGTAGCTGTAAATTTAGCATATCTAACACCAACCGCTCCACTTGGGAAAGGTTTGAATGATTGATTGCCATTTACCATATCTGATTTATAAGTTGCCATAATGCATCTCCATTTGTGTTATTACCCATTATTAGGTAATATCTATAGTCATAAAGACACTATTGTATTTTGTCAAGTTTAATTAAGGAGTAATTAAATGCCCCCCACACATGTATATGTAAAAC
>MDTG01014203.1_pt1 | contig 15473 bp, 13 predicted proteins | sample 811421 | NCBI WGS metagenome assembly MDTG01 (sample SAMN05326645, study PRJNA326480) | marine metagenome | isolation source: seawater | place: Pacific Ocean: South East | collected 2011
TGGCTCTTATACCGTAAGGTTTCAGATTAAATTCTTTTCCAGCTTCCATCAACTTATCAAATATATGGTTTTGATATTCAATTGGATGGTGAAGTTCCCAGCCTAGCTCACCAACGAAATTTACTCTCATTGCATTGCATGGTGCTAATCCAATATTAACATTTTGTGCGCTCAACCATTTAAATTTTTCATTGGAAAAATCTGTTTTTGAAACCTTTTGCATAAGCTTTCTTGCTTTTGGTCCAGAAACAACGAGTACTCCCATACTGTTAGTTAAATTTTCATACTGAACTGACCCATCTTTTGGCATCCATTTACGTATCCAATCATGATCTAGGCATTGAAAAGCTCCTGCAGATACTAAATAAAAACTATCTTCAGCTTCTCTCATTATCGTAAATTCTGAATGTACACCACCTTTTGTATTTAAAGCATGACATAGATTAATTCTTCCAATTTTTTTTGGAAGTTTATTCGCAACTAATTTATCCAAAAATTCTTCAGCTCCAGGTCCCTTAATTCTACATTTTCCAAAAGCAGACATATCTAGAAGACCGACATTTTCTTTTACATTTTTACATTCCTTTTCTACACTCTTAAACCAATTTGATCTTCTAAAGGACCAGTCGTCCTCTTGTTTTTCTCCATCGGTGGCAAAAAAGTTTGCCCTTTCCCATCCAAATTTTTGTCCAAATACTGCACCTAATTTTTTTAAACGATCATAGCATGGAGCCTGTCTTAATGGCCTTCCTGCCTCTCTTTCTTCGTCAGGATAGTGAACAGTAAATACATTGGCATATGCCTCCTCATTTTTTTCCATTAAATAAGATTTTGTTACATAAGATCCATATCTTCTTGGGTCTACTCCAAGCATATCAATTGTTGGTTCTCCATCTACTATCCATTCGGCAAGTTGCCAACCTGCACCGCCTGCTGCTGTTATTCCAAAACTGTGTCCATCGTTTATCCAAAAGTTTTTAAGTCCTGGAGCAGGACCAACGATTGGATTTCCGTCAGGAGTGTAACAAATAGCGCCGTTATAAACTTTTTTAACTCCTACCTCTGCAAAAGCTGGCACCCTTTTTATAGCTCCTTCAATATGTGGGGCTAATCTATCCAGATCTTCTTGAAATAATTCATATTCACTATCTTTTGATGGTCCGTCAACATAACAACACGGTGCGCCTTTTTCGTAAGGTCCTAAAATAAATCCGCCAGCTTCCTCTCTCATATACCAAGCGTTATCACTGTCTCTTAAAACTCCCATTTCTGGTTTGCCTTCTTTTTTCCTTTTCTGAATTTCAGGATGAGGTTCGGTCACAATATATTGATGCTCAACTGGAATAGCAGGTATTTCAATTCCAACCATTTGTCCAGTTTGTCTAGCAAAATTACCGCTGCAAGAAATTACGTGTTCGCAAGAAATGGCTCCCTTGTCAGTTTCTACTGTCCATCCATCTTTAGTTTGTTTAATACCAACGACTGTTGTATTTCTATAAATTTCTGCACCATTATTTCTTGCGCCAGTGGCGAATGCTTGTGTGAGATCTGCTGGTTGAATATAACCATCTTCAGGATGTTGTATGGCACCCACTAAACCATCAATGTTGCATAGAGGCCAAATTTCTTTAACTTGTTCAGGCTTTAAAAATTTTACTTTCACACCAATAGTTTTTGCAACACCAGCGTACTGATGATATTCATCCATACGATCATTTGTTTGAGCTAAACGAATATTTGAAACAACGCTAAAACCAACTTTTTTACCAGTTTCTTTTTCTAAGGATTTATATAATTGAACAGCGTATCTATGAAGTTGACCAACGGAATAACTCATATTGAACAGAGGCAATAATCCAGCAGCATGCCAAGTAGAACCTGAGGTTAGCTCCTTTCTCTCAACTAAGACAACATCTGACCAGCCTTTTTTTGCTAAATGATATAGAGAGCTTACACCAACTGCACCACCACCAATTACAACCACTTTTGCTTTAGATTTCATAAAGTTAGAATATGATAATTTGGGTAATATTAAAATGATTAAAATTTACTTAGCTGTGTAGGAAAAACGAGGTTTGTGACTAAAATTATACAACGCAAATGTTTTGGCTTTACGAATATTGTTTACAATCTTAGTTGCCTGATTTTCAACACCTTTTTTTAAAGGTTGAATTTTCTTTTTTGAAATAGACATCTTGGTCATTGCATTATCGATGATTTTTCTCTCCAAATTTGAAGTTTTTTTTGCCAATCTATTTTTTTCTCTTATTATAATATGCTCAATTGGGAATTTACCAGTTGACTGTTTAATGCTTAAACTTAACGCTGGGGACGCTGCAGACTGTAAGGCCCTTCCTTGTGAAGCGCCTATTCCAGACTGAACCAGTGTCATAGTTTCAGCAAAACACCCTGATAGTAAAAAACCACAAGAAAAAAGAATGAAAATTTTTTTAAACATCATTTATACATAGTTGATTCTGGTAAAATTTCTCAATGACTTATTATTACAGTTTGCTATGAAACTTTAGCTAAATTATATGATTTTTTAAATTGGGTGTGGATTAAAAATCTTCTACTCTGAAATTCTATTAGTTTTTAATTTTGGCTTAGAATTTATGATATTATTAATTAATGCTACTCTTAAACTAATTTTTGAACACAACTCAGGAGTTTGCTCGCAAGGGTTTAATTTTGATTTTGTAGCTTTATAAGTTTTAATTTGATTGGCATTTAAAACATGTTCTAGAGGACTTTTGCCTGTTTTTTGTTGAATTAAATAACTAGCTGAAGTTGTTGCGGCAGATTGTAAGGATTTTCCTTGGACAACGCCCGCGCCCGTCCCTACGTACGTTAGGGATGATGCGTAGCATCCTGACAAAACAAAACCGGTTATTATTAAACCTATTATTTTCCTCATCTGTTATCTCCAAAAACGAATCAATCACAAAATTGTGGATAAATATATATAAATTTAACTTAAAATAGAAGATTTAAAACCAAAATGGGTTTTTTTAGGGGCTTTTTTAATTAATTAAATCAACTAAATCTGTTTGAACTGTAAGGTGATAAATCTAAATTTGTCTTTTCTTCAGATAGGATGCCTGCAACTATTTTTCCTGTTATTGCACCAAGAGTCCATCCTAGATGTTGGTGACCGAAAGAATAAATTATATTTTTATTTTTTTTTGACGGACCAATAACTGGCAAAAAGTCAGGTAATGTTGGTCTGAAACCTAACCATTCGTCCTCATGCTTTTCTAATTGAGGCAGAAGTTCTTTTGCGCAATTAACAATATATTTAATTCTTCTTTTTGATATTGGATTTTTTAGTCCACCAAGTTCAACAGTTCCTACAGCTCTTAAACCCTGATTCATTGGAGTCATACCAAAACCACGATCTAAAAAAATTACTGGTCTTTTTATCAAGTTATCCATACCTTTAAAATGCACGTGATAACCTCTTTCAGTATCAAGAGGAATATTTTCACCTAGCTGATCTGTAAATTTTTTAGAGAACGCACCGCAGGCTATAACTGATTTTTCAAATTTATATTCTTTTGTCTCAGATTTTATTAAAGTTTCGTTGAATGAAGTTTGTTTTACTGATTTGATATCATCTTTAATAAATTTTCCCCCTTTTTTTAAGAAAAGATCGAAAATTTTTAATAAAATTCCTTGAGGATCTCTAGCATGGTAGGCATAATCAAAATAGCATCCTCCTGTAAAAACAGGCCTTAAATTTGGTTCTAAATCTAAAATCTCCCTCGTATTTAAAATTTTTTGCTTAACACCTAAATCATTTCTTACCTTTATCTCTAATTCTCTACTTTTAAGATTTTTATTAGTCCATACATACAAAATACCTTTTTGATCAACTAAATTAGAAATATCAATTTCATCAAAAATTTCTTCATACGCATCCATTGAAGGATTTAATATTTGGTGCATATATTTTGCAGTATGCAACATCGATTTTGAATTGCAGTTTTTAAGATAGTTTATTATCCATGGTAGCATCTTTGGTATATAATTCCATTTAAGAGCCAAAGGACCATATGAACTAAAAAGCATTTTAGGGACATCATATAAAACGTCAGGTCTATTTAATTGTAAAACTGCATAGGGTGAGAAGTGGCCGGCATTACCATAAGAGGCCATTGAACCTGGGTCTTTAATATCAAAAATAGTTGTTGGTATTTTTTTTTTTATCAGCTGAAGACCTATACAAACTCCTTGTATACCTGCTCCTATTATACCAACGGATGAACAATTTTCTGATGACATAACCGCTTATATTCTAATTATACTATAAACTAACTGCGGTAGATTGTACTGGATTTTTTTAATTACTAGCAACAATTTTTGGTCGACCACTTTTTTTGGATTTTTCTTTTTCCTCTTTTGCTTCAATCGACTCTAATTTAAACTCATTCTTGGCTGCCTCTAAACTTGTGCTCTCTGTTTTCTTTATATAACCAGTAATGTCAGCACCTTCTTCTGTTTTTAAAGTTTCGCTAAATAAAATATCGCCTTTTACAACAGCGGTGTTTCCTATCACAATAGTTTTTGCGACAATTTTTCCTTCATGATGACCATAAATTTCAATTTTATCAGTTTCTATAGGCCCAACTACTGAACCTGTTTCTTTAATAATCAAATCATTTGTATAGACTGGGCCTTTAATTAGGCCGGCAATATCTATAGCACCGGATGTTCTAAGAGTTCCTTCTAAAGAAAACGTTTCACTGATAAGCGAACGACCGCTATCATTTAAAGGTCTTGGTGTATTTGTTTTTTTATTTCCAAACATTAATTTCTATTTCAGCAAATATTGTCAATTAATGCAACTCTTTAATAGATAAATTTGGGTCAAAAATTTATATATTTTAGGTTGTATTAACCAGGTATTTGATCTTTGTGTATTTTGCTACTCATAGCAATTCCTAAACCAAACATTATTGCCATCATAGAAGATCCCCCATAAGACATTATAGGCAATGGTGCCCCAACAATTGGTATTAAACCCAAAACCATGCCCATATTTACTGCTACATATAAGAAAAAAGCAGTAGCAAAACTATAGCAATAAAGTTTCGCAAAACTACTTCTTACAATATTACCAATAGTAACTAGTCTCCAAGTTATTAAAACGTATAAACCTAAAATAAAAATTGATCCAAAAAAACCAAATTCTTCTGAGAAAAGTGTGAATATAAAGTCTGTGTGTTTCTCTGGTAAATAATCTAAATAGCTTTGTGAACCATTCAGAAAACCTTTACCAAACAAACCACCTGATCCAATAGCTATTTTAGATTGTGTGATTTGATATCCTGCACCAAGTGGGTCTCTACTTGGATCTAAAAATGTAAGTATACGTGATTTTTGATACGGTTTTAAAAATGAAATAGCAATAGGGGTGATAGATAAAAAAATAGCTGCAAGGTAACCAAAAAACTTAATTTTTACACCTGCCAACCAAATAACAAATGTGCCGCCTGCTGCAATTAGAAAAGATGTTCCAAGGTCTGGTTGAGTTATTACAAGTATAACTGGAATTGAAAGTGCAAATAATGGTTGAACTAAGTATTTAAATTTATTGACATCTGCTGATGAAACTCTGTGATAATATTTTGATAAAAACATTATTACAGCAATTTTCATAAGTTCAGATGGTTGGAGATTTAAGATATATAAATTAAGCCATCTTTGTGAACCTGAGGAAGTCAAACCGAAATATTTTACTAAAATCAGCAAAATAAAAACTGTAATATAAATTAAGGTTGAAGAACTATACCAAAAATTTAAATTGACAAAAGAAATTAGAAAAAACAAAAAGAAGAATACAAGAAATCTAATTATATGACTTTTTGTATGGTAATTAAATTCTCCGCCATCTGTAGCATACATTGCAAAAAAACTTACTAACCCTAATAAAAAAACTGAAACAACTAATACAAAATCTAAAGATAATATTTTATCTCTTAAGCTCAAATTAGTGCTTATAGATCCATATTTAAACATTATATATTCTCTCCATTTGCATATCTGGCCTCTCTTGAAGAATTTCTTTCAATTAATTTTTGAATTACTTTTTTGGCTATTGGTGCAGCGCTTTTACTTCCAGAACCACCGTGTTCAACAACTACACTAATTGCATATCTTGGATTTTTATATGGAGCAAATGCAACAAATAAAGCGTGATCCCTTTGTTCATATGGAAGATCTTCATTTTTAATTTCTAATTCCCTTTGCAATTCAGTAAATCTTTTTACTTGGGAGGTTCCTGTTTTTCCAGCATAAATAAAATTTTCTTTTCTCAATCTAGATCCGTATGAAGTTCCACCTGGTTCATTAGTTGCGCCAAATAAAGCATCCTTGACAAAATTAATATTTTCTTGATTTCTAAAAAGAGCTTTGAATTTAAATTTATTTTCAAAGTTTTCTAAAATACCAAGTTCGTTTTTTAAGACACTATCTTTAACAAACTTTTCTAATCCCTCAATTTTATCGTCTTTTTCTAAAATCAGTCTTGGTTTGATTTCGTATCCGCCATTAGCAACTTGCGCCATCATTAAGCATAATTGTAAAGGTGTGGTTAAAAAATATCCCTGACCAATACCGGTATGAAGTGTTTCCCCTAAGTACCAATTTTTACCTATATTCTCTTTTTTCCAAGTTGTGTTTGGAACTACACCATCTCTTTCCTCAATAAATCCTTTTAAAACGTTAGTTCCTAGACCAAATTTTTTAGCAGTTTCAGATAGACGATCAACACCAAGTTTTCTAGCAACTTCATAAAAATAAACATCGCAAGATTTCTTAATTGCATCTCTCATATCTACAAAACCATGACCTTTCTTTTTCCAGCAATGAAATTTTTCACCATATAATTCTATATGCCCTTTGCATTGTTGAACCATTTTTGGACTAACAATATCGTTTTCTAATGCGCTTATACTTACTAGAGTTTTTATTGTTGATCCTGGTGGGTACAACCCTGATATACATTTGTTAACTAAAGGTTTATCTCTGTGCTCAATTAATGTTTTCCAATCTTCACGATTAATACCGTGTACAAATTTATTAGGATCGAATGTTGGTGATGAAGCAAGAGTTATTATGTCCCCTCTATAAATATCCATAACACATACTGATCCAGCTTTTTCTTTCAATAACTCTGAAGCTAATTTTTGAACTTCAAGATCTATAGTGAGATTGAAATTTCTTCCAGATTGACCAGCGTCAATTGATACTTCCTTAATTCTTTTTCCAAATGCGTTTACCTCATAACGTTTATGACCGGGAGATCCTATTACATCAAAATCTAATCTATTTTCTAAACCAGTTTTTCCAACTCTTATATTCGCAGCATTTACATTTTTAAGATATTCTTTATTCTTTAAATCTCTTTTGCTGACTTTGGAAACATAACCAATCACATGAGAACATGACTGTTCAGTATAATACCTGGCAACAGAAACAATGGGCTCAACCCCTTGAAGTTCATGGAGGAATAAATTTATTCTAGAAAATTCAGGCCAGGTTAAGTTATCCGAAACAATTATTGGGTCCCATGGTTTTTTTGATTTAATCTTTCTTTTTAACAATGCAATATTACTATCAGTCAGTTTTAAAATCGTCTTCAATCTAAATAAAAGAGTTTCCATATTTTCTGTATTCTCAGGTATCACGTGGAGCTGATATACTTGTCTATTAGATGCAATTTCTTGTCCGAAATAATCTTTTATTACTCCTCTTGGTGGTGCAAATTTCCATTCCCTAAATCTATTCTTGTCAGATAAAGTTTTATATTTTTTGCTTTCATTGATTTGAAGAGAAATTAATCGACCTAAAATTCCAACTACAACAACAGCTTTTGCTGCAGAAAATATGAACATTCTTCTGCTTATAAGTCTTATTTTACTCTCTCCACCTGATCTATCACTAATCATTTCTTTTAATTACAAATAGTTTTTTATACATTTCAAAAATTCCCCAAAAAAAAGGATATAAAATAAAAGTAAACAAAGAATTATAAAATAACATTAAATATTTGACTTCTAAATTCGAAAATTTATTTATTAAAAAGTAAAAAATAAAATTTCCAATGATAATAGCAATTACAAAAGTGAACCAATCTGTAAGCAATGAACTTCTTACAGTTGCATTTCTAACATAAGCAGCCACTAATGAAATAAATAAATAACAGAGAGCACTTGTTGCCAACGGCAAACTGAGGACAACATCGTTTACTAAACCAGCCAGAAATACAAATCCATAACCTAAAATATCTGGCTCTCTTAAAATCCAATAATAAATTATAATAAATTGTAAATTAAATGAAAAAATTTCCCAAAGATAATATTGGGTATGAAATTCAGAAATACATATAAAAAAGAGCAAAACTAAAGGACCAAGTCGCAATAAAGTGTCTTTGAAAAATTTAATATTTAAGGCCATTAATTACATTTCCTCCATATCAGTTGCTTGGTCAATTATTATGTTTACATACCTTATTTGATTAGGATCTGAAAATAAGCTTACGAAGAAATTATCTTCTTTTTTAAAAATTTTTCCTACAGGAATTCCGGGATAAAAAACTCCGTCCTTTCCTGATGTGAAAATCGTATGTTCTTCTGAAAATTCATAATTTCTTGGCAAATAATTTATAATAGGGGTATCTTTTCCAGTTCCTGAAAGAATTCCTTGATAACCTCCAGGAGATATCATGACTGGGATTCTGCTATTTAAATCATTTAAAAGTAAAATTCTTGATGAAAAATAATTTGTTTCTACAATTCTTCCAACTAATTCACCCTTACTAATAACTGGCATTCCTAATTTTATTCCGGTGTTAGTACCTTTGTTTATTACAAATGAGTTTAAATATGGACTATTTTTATCAAGCATAACTTTAGCCGCAATTGTTGTAAAAGATATTTTATCTTCCATCTCAACTATTTCTTGTAATTTTTTATTTTCGGTTTGTAGATATATATTATCTAAGTTTTTTGATCTGTATTGTTCTAATTCTTTTTTCAAAACTTTGTTTTCTTTATAAACAAATATGTGTTCTGAAAAAAAATTTTTTGATATAGAAAAAAAACGCATTGGGGAAGAGGATATTGCTGAAACTCTATAAACCCCATCATTAATTATACTTCTTATTATTTTAATTGGTTTTAAACCGCTTGCATCTAAACCAAAAATGAAAATTGAGAGCAATATTAAAACAAATAGAGAAAATTTTTGTTTTGCCCCTCTTTGCAAAAGAGCCGAACGGATAGCTATCCCAAAATCATCTCGGCTTGTAGACATTTTTTAATCAATATTATTAGTATTCAGATAACATTGGCGAAAATAGTTCTTCTTGTTCCAATGCTTTACCTGTTCCAATTGCAACACAAGAAAGTGGATCATCAGCAATCTGAACTGGTAACCCGGTTTCTTTTGAAATTAATTTATCAATATTTTTTAAAAGTGCTCCTCCACCTGTTAATATTAATCCCATATCAACTAAATCAGCTGATAACTCTGGTGGTGTATTCTCAAGTGCAGCTTTTATACCAGCCATCATTTGATCTAAAATTGGTTTTAAAGCCTCTGCTGTATCTTCTTCCTTAAGATTGATCTCTCTTGGTGTTCCAGATCTAATATCTCTTCCTTTCATTAAGTACGTATTGCCTGAGGTAGCTATAGCAGTTCCAATTTCTTTTTTTATTCTTTCCGCGCTTGCTTCACCTATCAAAAGATTAAACTTGGCTCTCATAAAAGTAATTATAGCTTGATCCATTGAGTCTCCTGCAACTCTTAATGACTTAGAGTAAACCACTCCGCCTAAAGACATAACTGCTATCTCAGTAGTACCACCACCTATATCAACAACCATTGATCCAGTAGCTTCAGAAATAGGAAGTCCGGCTCCAATGGCAGCTGCAATGGGTTCTTCGATTAATTGAACTTTTCTCGCACCTGCAGCAAGAGCTGAGTCTTGAATTGCTTTTCTTTCAACAGGTGTAGATCCTGTTGGAACACAAACTAATATTCTTGGATTAGCAAAAGCATTTTTGTTATGTACTTTTTTTATGAAATGCTTGATCATTTCTTCTGTAACTACAAAATCAGCGATGACACCATCTTTTAGTGGTCTTACCGCAGAAATATTACCAGGAGTTCTTCCTAACATCGTCTTAGCTTCATCGCCTACTGCTAAAACTGATTTTTTTCCTTTTTCGTCAATAATTGCTACAACAGAAGGTTCATTTAAAACTACTCCTTTTCCCTTAACGACAACTAAGGTATTTGCTGTTCCTAGATCGATAGCCATATCTTGTGACCACATCTTAGATAATTTATTAAGTCCAAACATTTTATATTCCTCTCATTTTATTTTGCTCATACTCTTCTGGAGCTGTTTTTTCTCTTTTAATTATCATCTTATTTAATGCATTTAAATAAGCGTTGGCTGAAGCAACAAGAGTATCAGTATCGGCTGCTTGGCCGACAGTTGTTTTGCCTTTTTCTTCAATTCTTACACTCACTGTAGCTTGAGCATCCGTTCCTTCTGTTACAGCATGCACTTGGTACAATTGAAGTTTTACTTCATGTGGGTATAATTTCTTAATACATTTAAATATCGCATCGACAGGACCGTCGCCTGTCTCACTAGCCTTTTTAACATCACCATAAACTTCTAAAGTCATCTCAGCCTTCTGAGGCTCACCTGTTCCAGCAAATACTTTAAGAGATTTTAGATTTATAACATTGCTTTCTTTTATTAAACTATCATCAACTAAAGCAATTATATCCTCATCATAAACATGTTTTTTCTTATCTGCTAAAATTTTAAATTTTCCAAAAGCTGTTTGGATTACATCATCGGTTACTCCAGCGTAACCAAGATCGCTTAGCTTGTCTTTAAATGCATGTCTCCCTGAATGCTTTCCCATTACTAAAGAAGTTTTTTTCACGCCAACACTTTCAGGAGTCATTATCTCATAAGTGTTTCTATTTTTTAACATTCCATCTTGGTGAATACCTGACTCATGTGCAAACGCATTTTTACCAACTATAGCTTTGTTAAATTGAACCGGAAAGCCAGTAGCATTGGAAACAGTTTTAGAAGCTTTGCTTATTAATTTTGTATCAATCCCTGTTTTAAATGGCATTAAATCACTCCTAGTCTTCATAGCCATTACGATTTCCTCAAGTGCTGCGTTTCCAGCTCTTTCACCAATGCCGTTAATTGTACATTCTACCTGTCGCGCACCTGCTGTTACTCCAGCAAGTGAGTTTGCTACTGCTAGACCTAAATCATTATGACAGTGAACTGACAATATTGCTTTATCAATATTTGGAACTTTATTTTTTAAAGTTTCTATAATTTTTTTAAATTCTGAAGGTACTGTATAACCAACGGTATCTGGAATATTAATAGTTTTTGCGCCGCATTTGATTGCAAGTTCAACAGTTTTACACATAAAATCTATATCAGTTCTCGTTCCATCTTCGCAAGACCACTCAACATCATCTGTAAACTTTCTTGCATATGTTACGTGTTCTTTTATTGATTCTATTACCTGCTCAGGAGTTTTGTTTAACTTGTGTTTCATGTGTAATGAGCTCGTAGAAATAAAGGTGTGGATTCTAAATTTTTTTGCTGACTTCAAAGCTTCGTGACAAGCATCGATATCCTTTTTTGTGTGTCTTGCTAGTCCAGCTGGGACAGATTTTTTTAGGATTTTACTAATTGCGGTTACTGCTTCAAAATCACCTGGTGAAGCAATAGGAAATCCTGCTTCAATAACGTCTATACCTAAATCGTCAAATACTCTTGAGATTTGAATTTTTTCTTCAAGACTCATTGATGCGCCTGGAGATTGTTCTCCATCTCTCATGGTTGTATCAAAAATTATAATTCTATTTTTATCTTCCATTATCTTTTGTAATTTTAGGTAATTAACATAATACAATTAATGCGCTAATTTGCAAAATAATTATACATAAATTATTAAATTTGGAACCAGATTGGGTTAATTCTTAGATTTATCGACTAATTTATTCTTGCCAATCCAAGGCATCAGGTCTCTAAGTTTTTTACCCACTTTTTCAATTGGATGTCTGGCTAATTCTTCTCTCATTTTTAAAAAGTTTTTTTGTCCACCTTTGCACTCATCCATCCATTGTTTTGTGAATTTACCTGACTGAATATCCTTTAATACCTCTTTCATTCTCTCTTTTGTTTTTGAATCGATAATTTTCTTTCCTGAAATATATTCTCCATATTCTGCTGTATTAGAAATTGAATAATTCATGTTCGCTATTCCACCTTCATAGATTAAATCTACAATTAATTTTACTTCATGAAGAGTTTCAAAGTATGCCATCTCAGGAGGATAACCAGCTTCGGTTAATGTTTCAAAACCATTTTTAATTAACTCAACTAATCCACCACATAAAACAGTTTGTTCACCAAATAAATCAGTTTCACATTCATCTTTAAAAGTTGTTTCAATAATTCCTGATCTACCCCCTCCTACTGCACATGCATAAGACATTGCGAGATCCCTTGCTTTACCAGAACTATCTTTGTGAACTGCCATTAAGCATGGAACTCCCCCGCCACGTTGATATTCACTTCTTACTAAATGTCCAGGACCTTTAGGGGCAACCATAAATACATCTAAATCTTTTCTTGAATTGATTAAATTATAATGAATGTTTAAACCATGTGCGAATGCTAAACTTGTACCCTGTCTCATTCTTTGCTCTATATGATTTTTATAAATAGATGCTTGAAGTTCGTCTGGGGTTAAAACCATTACCACATCAGCCCATGCAGCTGCATCTGATAATGACATTACTTTTAATCCCTTACTTTCAGCTTTTTTTTTGCTTGATGAACCATCTCTTAATGCTACTACAACATTTTTAACTCCACTATCTTTTAAATTTAAAGCATGAGCATGGCCCTGGCTTCCATATCCAAAAATAGCAACTTTTTTATCCTTAATTAAATTTACGTTTGCATCTTTTTCATAAAACATTTTCATTTTTACTCTCCTTATATTATTTAAAAATTTCCGCACCTCTTGTCATTGCTACTGCACCTGTTCTTGAAACACTAGCTAAGCCTAGAGGCTTTAAATCACTTACAAGTTTATCAATTTCTCTCCTTAAAGCCGTAACCTGAATAACTATTGATTTATTGCTTTTGTCAAGAATAACTGAATCAAATTTTTTACATAATTTCTTAGCTTTACTTCTTTTTTTTTCATTAGATATTACTTTAAGTAAAGCCATGTCTCTGAAAATGATTTTAGGATCGTTTCTCATAAAATCAGCTACTTTGTGAACTGGCACTAACTTTTCAAGCTGTTTTTTAATTTGCGATATAACTTCTGGTGAACCTGACGTTACAAGAGTAATTCTTGAAAGTTTTTGTTTTTTGTCAATTTCTGCAACTGCTAACGACTCAATATTATAACCTCTTCCAGAAAATAAACCCACTACTCTTGCTAATACACCTGCTTCATTATCAACCCAAATAACCATAATATGTTTTTCTACTTTGCCTGTTTTTATAGCAGCACTGTATGCTGATTTTGGAGCTTTCATTTAAACTAAAACCTTTCCTTCACTGGAAATTTCCCCATCGTCTTCCGGACCTAGCAGCATTTGATTATGAGGTTTTCCTGAAGGTATCATAGGAAAACAATTTTCATTGGGATCAACTAAGCAATCAAAAATTACAGGTTTGTTGACATTTAACATTTCTTTAATTTTTTCATCTAGTTCATCTGGTTTTTTTGCCTGTATACCAACACAACCATATGCCTCTGCAAGTTTTACAAAATCTGGTAATGCTGCTGTATAACTTTCAGAATAATTTTTTTCATGAAGAAGTTCTTGCCACTGCCTAACCATGCCCATGTACTGGTTATTTAAAATAAATATCTTAATTGGCAAATTGTATTGGACTGCAGTAGACATCTCTTGCATTGTCATTAAAACTGATGCCTCACCCGCTATATCGATAACTAGTTTATTAGGATTAGCAACTTGCACCCCAACTGCTGCTGGAAGTCCATAACCCATCGTTCCTAGACCGCCTGATGTCATCCATCTATTTGGTTTATTAAATTTATAATGCTGAGCCGCCCACATTTGGTGTTGACCAACTTCAGTGGTTATATAAGCATCTTTATGTTTAGATAATTCATATAGCCTTTGAACAGCGTATTGTGGTTTAATAACTTGATTGCTATTTTTAAAACTTAACGATTTTTTTTGTCTCCACTTATCAATATCTTTCCACCACTTTGATGTATTTGATTTATTTGAATTTAAAAAATCTTTATTTTTTTCTTTAAATCTTTTATTTAAAGATTTTAAAAAATTTACAACATCACTAACCACTGCTAGATCTACTTTTATATTTTTTCCTATAGAAGAAGGGTCGATGTCGACATGAATTTTTTTTGATTTAGGAGAAAACTCATCAACTTTACCTGTTATCCTGTCATCAAATCTTGCTCCTATATTTATCATTAGATCACAGTTATACATTGCATTGTTCGCCTCGTATGTTCCATGCATACCAAGCATGCCCAGGAACATAGGATCATCTCCAGGATAAGCTCCTAGTCCTTGAAGTGTAGATGTTATTGGAAAACCTGTTAATGATACAAGCTCTCTTAACAGTTTGCTTGCTTCAGGGCCTGAGTTTATTACTCCTCCACCAGTATAAAAAACTGGTTTAGATGATTTTTTCATCATTTGAATTATCTTATCAAGATCTAAATTGCTAATCTTACCATTCGATTTTCCATTTGATTTTTTATTTTTTTTATTTTTTAAAAAAAATTCAGTTTTTTTAAATTGTATATCTTTCGGGATATCTACTAAGACTGGTCCTGGTCTTCCAGTTGTAGCTACATGAAAAGCAAGATCCATTACACTTGCTAAATCATTTACATCTTTGACCAACCAATTATGTTTAGTACACGGTCTTGTAATTCCAGTTGTATCACACTCTTGAAATGCATCTGTTCCGATTAGATGTGTTGGAACTTGTCCGCTTATACATACAATTGGAACTGAGTCCATGTAAGCATCGGTTAATGCGGTTACCGCATTAGTTGCACCTGGACCAGATGTTACCAGCATCACTCCTGGTTTACCAGAAGAACGAGCATATCCTTCTGCTGCATGACCAGCGCCTTGTTCGTGTCGAGCTAAAATATGTTTTATCGTTTTATGATTTTTTAATTCATCATAAATAGGAAGTACTGCGCCACCAGGGTAGCCAAAAATATGCTCTACCTTATGATGCTCTAAAACCTTAAAAACAATTTCTGCACCTGAAAATAATTTACCCATAAATGTAATCTATCTTAGGTAAATTTTGGGTCAAGTTTTAGATAAATAACTTAGAATTTTTTTTCTTAAATCAAGATAATTCGTATCAGTAA
>MDTG01155833.1_pt1 | contig 15473 bp, 13 predicted proteins | sample 811421 | NCBI WGS metagenome assembly MDTG01 (sample SAMN05326645, study PRJNA326480) | marine metagenome | isolation source: seawater | place: Pacific Ocean: South East | collected 2011
AAAAAACTTTCTAAATTATCAAATTCTTTCATTGCACTTAACAATTCTTTTATATTTTCTAATCTATTTTCATTCTCTAAATCTTTTTTATTTTTTAACATAGATGAATAACCAGACTCGTCCAAAATTATTTGCATTAATTTAACATGATTTTTTATTTTTTGACTATCTATTCTCCATTTATTTATTAATTTTAAAAAAGAACTCAAACCTAACTTTGCTTTTGGTTTTATTAAGTTTAGCTCAATCATTTTAACTGACGCTTGTTCCAAAGAAAGATAATGCTTACTAGAAAATTCTCGTATTTGTTTTAATGTACTTTCTCCAATAGATCTTTTTGGATTATTTACGATTCTTTCAAATGCTAAATCATCTTTTTCTTGGAAAATAATTCTTAAGTATGCAATACAATCTTTTATTTCAGCTCTTTCATAAAATTTAATTCCACCTAATATTCTATATGGCATTCCTATTTTTAAAAATCTTTCTTCAAATTCTCTGGTTTGGAAAATTGCTCTCACCAAAATAGCAATTTTATTTAAAGAATATTTTTTTTTAACCCTTTGTTCAATTTCATCGCTTACACCTATTGCTTCATCTTTTCCATTTCTAAAACAAAGTAAATTGACTTTTTCTCCTTTTTCTTTAGTTGAGTATAAATTTTTTCCAACTCTTTTCTCATTATTTGAAATCAGTTTGGAAGCAACTGATAAAATATTTTGAGTTGATCTGTAGTTATTTTCTAATCTTATAATATTTGTATTTTTATAAATTTTGTCAAAATCTAAAAAATTTTTAATTTCCGCACCTCTCCAGCTATAAATAGATTGATCATCATCACCAACACAACAGATATTATTTTTTTCATTTTTAAATAAATTTAGTAATTTACTTTGTATAAAGTTTGTATCTTGATACTCATCAACCAATATATATTTAAAATTTTTTGAATAAATATTTTTAATATCGGAATTTTGTTCTAAGATTTTAACACAATGTAAAATCAGATCTCCAAAGTCGCAAGCATTTAAATCCAATAATTTTTTGTTATAAATTTTGTATATATTTAATATTCCTTTTTCCAAAGGATCTTGATTAGTAAATTTTACTTCATTTGGATAATATCCTTTATTTTTCCATTTATCTATTTTTGACAGTATGAAGTTAGGTGAAATTTTTTTTACATCAATGTTTTCAGATTTACATATATTTTTTATTAATCTTACTTGATCATCTTGATCAATAATTGTAAAATTATGATTTAAGTTTGCTGCCTTAGCATGTTTCCTTAAAATTTTTGCACATATAGAATGAAAAGTTCCTAACCATTGTAAATTTAAAGCTTTTTTTTTAAGTATAAATGAAACTCTATTTGCCATTTCTTTTGCAGCTTTATTAGTAAATGTCATAGCTAATATTTGATTTGGAAACGCTTTATTTTCATTAATAATATGGGCAATTTTCGAAGTTAATACTTTTGTTTTGCCAGAACCTGCGCCAGCAACTATCAAAAGTGGCCCATCTAGGTTTAAAACGGCTTCTTTTTGACTTTTGTTTAAATTTTTTAAATAATCAGAGTTTATCATTTTAGTTTTTTATTATAAATCAACTATTCAATAGCATGAAAAATACAAAGTTTAAATTTAGCAAAATAGAACTTACCATTATAAAAAGATTTTTTGATAATATTAAATCAATAATTATTCGCGTCAGAAAAACAAATTTAATTTTAAAATATGGGAACAAAATAACAATATTTTTATTAGTTTTTACTTTCCTTTATTTAACATATTTATCTTTGCCTGGTCTACTTAATAAACAATTGTTAGAAACCAGTTTAAAGAAGAGAATTTTAGAGGATTTTAATTTAAAAATAGATACATCTGTAGATATTAATTATACAATATTGCCAACGCCACAATTTATAATAAGCAATGTTACAATATTAAATAAAGATAATGAAAAATATAAAGGAATATTAATTAAAAAATTTAAGGTAAAAATATCTCAAAAAAATCTTTTTAGTTATAAAAATTTTATCATTAACCATTTAAAATTAGAAGATGTTATAGTTAAAACTGATAGATCAAATTTAAATATTTTTATAGATTTTTTTTCAAAAGAATTATCAAAAAAAAAAGTTTATATAAATAAAACAAAACTAATTTATGGTGACTCAAATAAAGAAACTATTTTAATTATTCCTTTAAAAAAATTAATTTACAACTATAATCAAGAAATTAATTCCAATATTCTAAATGTAAATGGAAAGTTATTTAATCAACCATTTAATTTAATATTTAAAAAACAAATATCAGAGAATCAAGAAACAGGAATTATATTTACATTAAAAAATATAAATTTTAAAATTCATAATAATCAACATCTAAATATAAAAGAATTAGTAGGTAACAATGTTTTAAATTTAGGAAAAAGACAATTACACACAAAATATTCAATCAAAGATGATTTATTAATCTTTAGTTCTTTTCAAAAAGATACAAAAAATCAAAACTTAAATTATAGAGGCAAAGTAAACTTAAAACCTTTTGAATTTAATATAAATATAAAAAACGAAAAATTAAAAACAAATCAAATAATTGAAAGCTACTATTTTTTTTTAGAATTGTTTAGAAATAAAATTATCATCAATCAAAATTTTAATGGAAAATTAGTATTAAAAATAAATGATATATCTAACTCAAAATTATTAAATAAGTTAAAAATTCAAGCAAATTTTATTAATGATATGGTTGAATTTGAAAATTCAACAATTACCCTTGGAAATTTTGCAGAACTTGAATTTGTCAAAGGTGATCTTGATTACTCAAATAATTATCCAAAATTTAATGGACAATTTGTTTTAGATATTAAAAATATAAATAGTTTTTATAGATTTTTTCAAGTTCCATTAAAATATAGAGGTTCATTAAATAAAATATTTTTTTCACTAAAATTTAATTTAGATAGCGAAGATGCTGAAATTGTTCAAATATATTTTGATGATAAATCTCATTATTTTGTATCAGAAGATATAATAGAGGAATTAAATTTATTTTTGAATAAAAAAAATTTTTTTAATTTAAATAATTTTAGAAGTTTTATTAATAAACTATTTTTTAAAATTAATTTGGCTTGATCATTTTATTTGGATCAACAATTTTATTATATTCTTTTTCGGTTATTAGACCAGATTTAAGAGCTTCAACTTTTAAAGTAGTTTTATTTTTAAGTGCTTTTTTTGCAATATTAGCAGCATTATCGTAGCCAATCCTTGGTGACAAGGCGGTAACTAACATTAAAGAATTATCTAAATGCTCTTTTATTTTTGATTTATTAGCCTTTAATCCTTTAATACAATATTTTGCAAAACTTTTTGTACTATCAGATAAAATATGAATTGATTGAAGTATATTGTGTATGATTAGAGGTTTAAAAACATTTAACTCAAAATGCCCATGTGAACCAGCCATTGTTATTCCGTTATGGTTTCCGATTACTTTTACACAAACCATCGTAACCGCTTCGCATTGAGTAGGATTGACCTTGCCCGGCATAATAGAAGAGCCAGGTTCGTTTTCAGGTAATAATAGTTCTCCATATCCTGCTCTTGGGCCTGATCCTAAAAATCTAATGTCATTAGCTATTTTCATTAAGCAAACAGCAGTTGTATTTAACGTTCCTGAAAAATTAACTATTGAATCATGAGCAGCGAGAGCTGCAAACTTATTTTTTGCAGGTTTAAAGGGAAGTTTTGTTATTTTTTTAATTTCATTGACAATTTTTTTATCAAAATTTTTCGTAGTATTTATTCCTGTGCCAACAGCAGTTCCTCCTTGGGCTAGATAATAAATTTCTTCCAAAGCATTCTCTATTCTATCTATGCATTTTTCTAATTGAGATTGATATCCAGAAAATTCTTGTCCCAGAGATAAAGGAGTTGCATCTTGCAAGTGAGTTCTACCAATTTTTACAATTTTTTTAAATTTTTGTACCTTTATCTTTAATTCTTTATTTAGCAAATTTAATGAAGGCAAAAGCGCATTTTTTGTTTTTAAAGCTATAGCAATGTGCATAGCAGTGGGAAATACATCATTTGTGGATTGAGATTTATTTACATGATCATTAGGATGTACTGGTTTTTTTGAACCTTTTTTTCCATTGAGCAATTCAATTGCTCTATTTGATATAACTTCATTAACATTCATATTTGTTTGTGTTCCAGAACCTGTTTGCCATACTTTTAAAGGAAAATTATCAGCAAGTTTGCCCTGAATAATTTCATTTGATGCTCTAACGATTGCTGAACATATTTTTTTTTCTATGCTTTTATTTCTAAAATTTACTATTGCTGCTGATTTTTTGACAATTGCAATAGATTTAATCAAAACAGGTCTTACAAGAAAATCACCAATATCAAAGTATTTTTTTGATCTTTGGGTCGATGCACCCCAGTATTTATCTGAAGGAACATTTATACTGCCCATACTATCGAATTCTTTTCTATATTTCATTTTTTTAGGTTACAATTATAAATTCTTATACATTAAAAAATTAAATATTCATATAGGAGCATTATGACAAATTTTGAAAAAGTTGGTTTATTCATGAAAACTTTTGGCCAAGAAGTAAAAACAAAACCAGATTTAAGTACTGATAAAATTAATCAACTAAGAATAAGTTTAATAAATGAAGAATTAGATGAATTTAAGGAAGCAATTAAAAATAAAGATTTAAAGGAAGCGGTAGATGCTCTAACTGACATTCTTTACGTAACTTATGGTGCTGGACATGCTTTCGGAGTTAATTTAGATTTATGTTTTGATGAAGTGCAAAAGTCAAATATGAGTAAGCTTGGCGATGATGGAAAACCTATTTACAATGAAGAAGGAAAAGTACTGAAAGGACCAAATTATTTTCAACCAAATCTATCAAAATTTATAAGATAAAATATATTAATATTATGAAGAGTTCTTCATCTGAAGTAATTAAATACATTAATTTTAAAATAAATTTACATTCAAAAAAAACAAAAAATTTAAAAAAAAAACAAATAGTATCAATTTGTAAGCTTAAAAATTCATTTTGGCCATGGACATTAAAAAAACAATTAGAATGGTTTAAAAAAAATACGAAAAAAAATGATTTAAATAATATGTTAATAATAAATGATAAGTTAGTAGGGTACACATTGTTAAGAAAAAGAAATGCTTACTTAAATAAAAAATTATTAATTTATTATTATTTTGATGCTTTTGTTATACATAGAAAATTTAGAAATAAAGGATTGGGAAAAGTATTAATATTATTTAACAATAAAATTATTGATAAACAAAAGAAACATTCATTTCTTACTTGTTCTATAAAAAATATTCCATTCTATTTGAAATATAATTGGAAAATTCTACCAAAAAACCAATTTAAAATTATGGATCACAAACCTTATTGGTTTAAAAAGAATAAAAAAACTCTAAATGGTATGACCTACTCTTTTAATAAAAAATTTAAGAAAAAAATTTTGTATTATTTAAATGACTAAATAATTTTTTTTAACTTATTTGATTTATATTTTGGCCAAAATCACCCCAATCCTCATGAAGAGGAAAGGCATAAACTTTTTTCTTTTTTGATATTGCCTGTTGAATCAAATTTGGCATATCGATTTTTCTTTTTTTTTCTAGTAATCTTAAAATATTGGGACTGATTACGTAAATTCCTGCATTGATGTAGTTTGTAAAAAGTGGTTTTTCCAATATATTTTTTATTTGCAAACCTTTAGTTTTAACTACAGAAAAAGGTATTCTAGTATTATTTTTTTGAACAGCAATGGTTATATCCCATCCATTAAGATTATGTGATTTTAACATTTCTTGGTAATCTAATGAAGTTAAAACATCTCCATTATTTACTAGAATAGAATTTTTAATTTTTTTTTTAAGAAAGAATAAACATCCCGCTGTTCCGAGAGGTTTTCTTTCATGCAAATAAGTTATTTTAACTCCCCATTTTTTTCCATCACCACAGAACTTTTTGATTTCAGAAGCCAAATAGTGTGTAGAAATCAAAAAATTTTCAAATCCATTATTTTTGGCATTTTGAATTATTTTTTCAATCATGCTAACATTTCCAACTTTTAATAAAGGTTTTGGATATTTCTTTGTTAAAGGTAGTAATCTTTTTCCATAACCTCCGGCCATTATCAGAAAAAAATTATTTACTTTGAATTGTGATCTGTTTATTGAATTCCAATCGTGCAAACCAATAATTTTTCTTTTTTTGTCAACAACTGGAATTTGGTACAAACCATTAGATTTCATAATTTCTTTAATCTTGCCCACGCTTATGTTAGGAGGAACAACAAAGGGATCTTTAGTTGAAATATTTATCGCTTTTGAATTAAGTTTTATTTTTTTAATTATAGCTCTTCTTACATCCCCATCAGATAATAATCCTAAAATTTTTTTATTTTTATCTACAATAATTGCTGTTTTATTTATACTATTGTTCATTGCTTGAATTGCTTGCTTAATAGTTGAATTTTTAGAAATTAGAATTTTATTTAAACTCATTGTTTTAAACCATATCAAAAAAATTTTTATTTATCACTTTATTTAAATTAATAGATTTTATTTTTTTATAAATATTTAAACTTGTATTTTTCTTATAAAAAGGATTTCTTAAGTTAGATAAACTATTTTGAAAACTTTTTGAACTTATTTTTTTAATTCCTTTAATTATATTTTGTTTTGAAAAATCACAAGAAATTACATTTTTTGTCATAATTCTACCTTCTTGTCTTGAACCAATATTTAAACAAGGCAATTTAAAAGATGAAGACTCTAAAATCGATGAAGAAGAATTTCCGATTAAACCTGCAACCATTCTAAGAAAAATAAAATATTTTTCTCTACCGATTGATTTTATTATTCTTACATTTTTTCTATTTTTAGAAAATGAGTTTATTTTTTTTACAATTTCTGAATTAAAATTATCAAAATTAGGATAAGAAAATATAAAATTTAAATTATCAAAATTTTCAATTGCTTGTAACAAGTTATCCAATTCTTTGGTGGTTGCTTTTGGAAAAATAGTATTGGGATGATAAGTAATAATATATGTATTTTTATTTTTTATAAACTTAAAAAGTTTTCTATCTATATTTTTTTTAATTTGATTTTTTTTAGTTTCCAAACTTGGAGATCCAAAATTAAAAACTAATTTTGGATCCTCTCCCATTTGAATAACTCTTCTTTTATAATCATTATGGCAGACAAAATGTATATTAGAAATTTTGGTTAAAATATTTCTATAGGTATTATCAAGAGATCCTTTTGTTACTTCTCCACCATGGATATGCGCTATAGGTATTCTAAATTGAACAGCAGCAAGAGCAAATGATAAGACTTCATATCTATCTCCTAAAATCATTATTAAATGCGGTCTATTTTTTTTTAATAAAAGTGAAAATTTTTTTATCATTTGACTAATATAAAATGAAATATCATTTTCACTGAACTTTTTATATTGGATTTTTACTTTTCTAATTTTTGCTTTATGATTTTTTTTTATTTCATTAATAGTATTTCCAGATTTTTTGTCTAAGTGCTGGCCTGTTGCAATTATAAATGTTTTAAATAATTTCGATTCCTCAAAAGCATGAATAAGGTTTTTTAGCGGACTATAATCAGCTCTTGAGGAAGTAATAATAAAAATTTTTTTTTTCATAAAGTTATAAGATCATCTTTCTTAAATTTTTTTCTTGATTTTGTTCCAATCAATTTAGTCCAATTTTTAGATGTTAAACCTGTACCGGGCCTTTTTAATGTTAAATTATAATCAGAAAATTTATCCCCTTTTTTAATATTTTTTTTTGCAACTATAGATTTTCTTACTAGAAGTATATTTTCTTTTTCTTCTTTTTGAATTTTTTTGTTTTTGTTCCCTAATGCTATTTCAATATTTTTTATTTCTTCTACCATTTTCTTAAATTCTTTAGGTTCCAAACTTGCTTTATGATCTGGTCCTTTCATCTTTTTTGATAAAGTTAAATGTTTTTCAATTATTTTTGCACCTAGAGATACCGCTGCTAAAGGAATTGAATAACCTAAACTATGATCAGAAAGGCCAACATCACATTTAAATTTATTTTTCAGAGAAATAATTGATTTTAAATTAGTACTTTTAAAGGACGAAGGATAATTAGATACACAATGTAATAGACTAATTTTAGATATATGGAGTTTGTTTTTTTTTAAAGTAATTAATGCTTCTCTGATTTCCTTTAATTCAGATCCTCCAGTAGATAAAATTATTTTTTTTTTTAATTTGGCAATCTTTTTTAAAAGTAAATGATTATTGATTTCTCCAGAAGGAATTTTAATATATTTAATATTAAATAAATTAATTTTTTTTACGTTTTCATGGTCAAAAATTGAAAGCATGAACTTAATTTTCCTTTTTTTTGAAAACTTTTCTAATAATTTTAACTTTTTATATGGCAGGTAAAGTTTTTTCAGAAGCTCATACTGAGTTTTAGCATTAGTATTTTTCTTTTGATAATTTGCAGTTTTTAACCATTTAGTAGTAATATTATCTGGGTTAAAAAATTGAAATTTAATAAAATCTGCTTTTGCGTCTGAAGCTTTTTCAATTAATTTTTTTGCAAGTGAAATTTTTCCATTATGATTTACTCCAGCCTCAGCAATAATTATTGTATTTTTATTTTTCATATAAGGTTTTGACTGCTTGGTATATTTATTATTCTTTTTTCCAGACTAATTGCATTATTTAAATTCATTTTTTGACAATTTTTATATATTTTCATTTTATGCAAAAGTTTCCAAACAGGGCGCGTTTGAATATTTTTTAAATTTGTTTTTTTTATAATTGTATTTTTTAAATTTTCATGACCTTTATTTAATATTATAGTTTGCAACCACTGATTACTTTTTGATCCTTTAATTTCTGACAAAAATCTTATAAATTTTAGTCTTTTAAATTTATTTTTATAAAAATTATGCAGAATTCTTTTTTTTTTCAGAAAAGTTCTAATTTTGTCTATTTGTGAACAACCTAAAGCAGAATTTAAACTTGGTAACCTGTAATTATAACCAACGCCATCAAATATTTGCTCATATTTTTTTTTAACTTTCATATTTTTTGTCAATTTTAAAGCCTTTTTAGCCAGTTTATTGTTCCTAATTAAAATTGCTCCTCCTCCGCCAGTTGTAGCAATTTTATTACCATTAAAACTTAAAACTCCAAATTCTCCAAAAGTACCTAAATGTTTGTTTTTATACCAACTTCCCAAAGCTTCTGCCGAGTCTTCAATTAACTTTATATTAAATTTTTTAGTTAGGCTTAAAATTTTATTTATTTTACAAGGATAGCCAAACATGTGTGTTACGATCATTGCTCTAATCACTTTTTTATTTTTCTTATTTATGCATTGCGTGTTTTTCATAAAAGTATTTTTTTTTAGATAATTTTCTAGTTTTATTGGATCAATACCTAATGTATCTTCTTCACAGTCTACAAAATGAGGCGTAGCTTTAAGGTAGCTTATAACATTAACTGATGAAATAAATCCTAAAGTTGAAACAATAACCTCATCATTTTGATTTACATTTGCTAAAATTAAACTTATGTGAAGTGCCGCTGTTCCATTAATTGTAGATATTACATTGTTTGATTTAGTGTAATTTTTAATTTTTTTTTCAAATATATTTGTAAATCTTCCATATGTTGAAACCTGCCTTTCTTTTATTGACTTACTTATATATTTAATATCTTTATAATCTAAACTTGGATCATGAAGATAAGTTATTTTGCTCGATTTTTTTTTAACTTGACTTATAATATTAATTATAGAATTAATTTTTTTGTTATCATTTTTTGATCTTATCATTACTTGATGTAGGTTTCATTTTGATTTTTAAAATCAAAGTTTTGTTCATACCATTTGATTGTTTTTTTTAAACCATAAATTAACCCTTTTTTTCCAGAAAACTTTGGTTTCCAATTTAAAATTTTTTTTGCTTTTGATGACTCTGCTTTTAAACGAGTAACTTCACTCAACTTAGGTCTCAACCTTTTTTTATCAAATGATATCTTAGAATTTGAATTTGTTAAATTAATAATCAATTCAGACAGATTTTTTATTGATATTTCATAATTGCTTCCAACATTAATAACTTGTCCTATTGATTTTTTTTTATTCAACACCTTGGAATAACAATTCACTATATCTTCCACATAGCTAAAATCTCTAGTGGTTGTAATATCGCCTAATTTTATAAATTTATTTTTTTTCAAACATTGTATAATGATACTAGGTATAACTGCTCTTAAAGATTGTCTTGGTCCAAATGTATTAAATGGTCTTAAAATTGTTATTGGAGCATTAAACGAATGAAAAAAAGATAGTGCAATTTGATCAGCTGCTATTTTTGTAGCAGCATAAGGTGATTGTCCTAATAATCTATGATTTTCGTTTATAGGTATATTTTGTGCAGAGCCATAAACTTCACTTGTAGACGTTATTATTATATGTTTGATATTATTTTTAATGCCAGCTTTAATCACATTATATGTTCCTTTAATATTAGTATCTATATATGTTTCAGCTGCGTCGTAAGAGTATGGTATAGCAATAAGAGCGGCTAAATGAATTACAATCTCAGAACCAGATATATTTCTAGTTAAAAAATCAACATCTCTAACATCTCCAAAAATTTTTTTATATTTACTTTTGTATTTTTCTTCTAAAAAATTTAGGTGGCCTATATTGCCATAAGAATTATATTGAATTAATGCTTTAACTTTATGACCATCACGAATTAATTTTTCGACTAAGTGAGATCCAATAAAACCTTCAGATCCTGTAATAAATATTTTCATTTTAGTTTAAGAATAGAGTTATATTAAACATATAAAATTGTAAATAATTTACGGACTAACTATGGGGATTTTATGACAAATTTTGGCAATGTAAAAAATTTATGGAGCCTCTGAAGAATAGACCAAGATAAAGTTTAGGTTTATTTATGTACAAAAACACTAACTCTTAAATACATTGAGTAAATATTGATTAAAAGTTAAAATAAACTATAACATTACACCAAAAGTTAATATGGCTTCACTAGAGACAATTAAAAAAAATGAAAAATCAGTTTTAGAAACTTTTCAGAAAGAAATACCTTCTGTTTATTATTCAGACAAGAGCAAAGAAGATTTTAAAAAATATAAAGAAAATTCTGAATATATGTACCGACACTTATTTAAATTTCCTCCTAAAATGTTTGAAGGTCAAAAACTTATAGATTTTGGAGCAGGAACAGGAGAAAATACTGTTTACCTAGCCAATTGGGGCGCCAAATGTACTCTGGTAGAAATGAATGAATTAGCTCAAAAAATTTCAAAAGATGTTTTTAAAAAGTATACAAACAATTATGAAGAGCATAAATTTATACTTTCATCAATTTTTGATTACAAAGATGATAAGTCTCATGAGACTTACGATATAGTTCATTGCAGGGGAGTATTAAGTCATACAGCAGATAAAGAAAATGCATTTTCGAATATATCTAAATTTTTAAAACCAGGTGGATATTTAATTTTTGGTGATCCTAATAAAGCAGGTGGATTTCAAAACATGCTGCAAAGATATTTAGTTTACAGTTTTGCAAATGACTGGCAGTCTATGATTAAAGTATCAGAAGATTTTTTTAAAGAAGATATAGATCGTGCTCAAAAGTTTGGTAACAGAACAAGAAATACGATTATTTTTGATAGGTGGGTGGTTCAATGTCAAGACGATCCTTCAATAGAAGAGGTCCTAGACATGTTCAAAAAAAATGAACTAACACTATATTCTTCGTACCCCCCATTTATTCCCTCTTTTATTTCTGACTCTTTTTTTCATTCCCCAAAATTTTCAATTCATGATCATAAAGAACTAGGAGTTTTATCCGAAGCAATTTGGATGATTTATAATAAAGAAGATAAATTTGAAATACCAAAAGCACTTAATAGTTTAAAAAAAATGTCACCTTATCAATCGGAATTAACTAGCTATGTTTCTAACTGCAATAAAGAAACAAAATTAGATAAAAATGTTATGAATAAAAATATAAACAACTATCTTAATGCTTTAGATAATTTAGATATTACTTCAAACTTAAAAAATAATATGAAATTAATGCTATCAGAAGTAAATGAACTTTTAGATAATATGGAAAAAGGAGATTATAAAAGGACTAAAGAATTTGTAAATAATACAAAATATTTATTTCGGGGAGCAACTGGCGTTAGACATGTTGATTATATAGGTTACAAAAATCTTTAAAGATCAATTATTTGTTTTTTCAAAAAATTTATAAAAATGAATTTTAAAGTAAAAAAACTAATTAAAAACAAAAATATTTACATAATAATGTATCATTATGTAAGAGAGGTCAAACATAGCAATTATCCAAATCTAAAAGCTTTAGAACTTAATGAATTTAAAAAACAGATAAGTTTTTTTAAAAAAAATTTTAATTTCATTGATCAAAATAATTTAGAAGAGATTATAAGTTCAAAAAAAATACCTAATAAACCATCAATTTTATTGACTTTTGATGATGGCCTTATTGACCATTATAAATATGTTTTCCCTATTTTATTAAAAAATAAAATTTCTGGTTGTTTCTACCCATCAATAAAAGCTCTTAAACAAAATGAAGTTTTAGAAGTTAATAAAATTCAATTCATTCTTGAAAAAGAAAAAAATAGAAAAAAAATTTTAAGCGAAATTGAAGCAAACCTAATTAAGTTATCAGGAGAAAAATTAGAAAAATTTTATAATAAAATTAAGCAATGGAGTCGTTTTGATGATAAAGATACCTTTTTTATAAAACAACTTTTGCAACATTTATTGCATACAAAAATCAGAAATAAAATTACAAACAAGTTGTTTCAAAAAACTGTTAATAAAGAAGAAAAAGATTTTGCGAGCAAGCTTTATATGAGCTCTAAAAATATTAAAGAAATGTATTTAAATAAAATGTTTATTGGATTGCATGGATCTGATCATTTATGGTTAAAATATCTTAATAAAAATGAGCAGGAGAGAGAAATAAAAAACTCTTTAAGTTTTTTTTCAAAAATCGGTATAAAAAACAATATATCAATGGCATATCCTTATGGATCTTATAATAAAATAACTTTAAATTTATTAAAAAAATATAAAATTAAATTTGCCTTTACAACAAAACCTGGAAGTATAAATAGTAATAATTTAATGAAAAGATATTTATTTCCCAGATATGATACAAACGATTTTAAATAAAAAATGAAGATAAACAGCCATAACGAATGGGATACACTTAAAGAGGTGATTGTTGGAACAGCAACTGGAACATCAGCAACTATAGAATGGCATAGACCAGAAAAAATAAATGAAAAAACTTACAAAGAGGCATTAGCTTTATGTAAAGAAGCTACACCAAAAAAAATCTTAGACGAAACTAACGAGGATTTAGATAATCTTGCTCAAGCTTTAAAAAATTATGGAGCAAAAGTTTTTAGACCTAACGTTCATGATATTTCTACAATTTATTCGACTCCTTTTTGGAGTTCCAATGGTAACAATATATACAATGTTAGGGATTTAAATTTAGTTATCGGCAATTATGTTATTGAGAGTCCTTCTCATAATATTAGTAGATATTTTGAAACAACAACTTTGTATGATATTTGGTATAAATATTTTGAGGAAGGTTTTACCTGGATTTGTGGGCCAAAACCAATAATTAAAGACAACCCAATGATGCCTTATTTTAGCAGTGAGAAAGAAAGAAAATTAACTGATGAAGATATAAGACATCAAGAACTTACCAAAGGAAGATTAGAGAAACTACATAAATTAAAAGAGGATGAAATATTGTTTGAGGCAGCAAATACTTTAAGAGTAGGTAAAGATTTACTTTATCTAGCTTCTTCTTCAGGAAATTATAAAGCTGCCAAGTGGCTACAATCTGTTTTAAAAAATGAATACAATATTCATGTAACAGACAAGCTTTATAGGTCAAGTCACATTGACTCTACAGTATTATGTTTAAAACCAGGTTTAGTTTTAGTTAACAGCAAGAGAGCAAAAAAAAACGACATACCAGCTATATTTGATAAATGGGAGAAGATTTGGTTTGATGATGTAGCGCCTCCAACTGAAAACGAATTAGATTTACAAAAAAATAAGAGAGATAAGATTGCAAAAAGATTAAATGAATTGGGTTTTGTTACAAATTTAAGTAGCATGGCTTCACCTTGGGTTGGAATGAACTTTTTATCAGTAGATAAAGAAACGGTAGTGGTAGATGAAAGACAAACAGAGCTTATAAAACTTCTTGAAATGAAGAAATTCAAAATTATCAAAGTCAAGATGAGACACATGTATACTCAAGGCGGGGGTATTCATTGCGCAACTTTAGATACAGTTCGCGATAGCATATATGAGAGTTACTGCTAAAAGTAGCATTCTCAAAATTTAAAAATTATTTAAACTTTTATTTATTATATTTATTAATTTTAAATTTCTGTCTTTTTTAATATAAATTATTTTTTTTTTAATTAATTTTTGAATTATGAATTTTATTTTACCTTTTTTTGTATTTTTATAAATATTTAAATTGTTTTTATTTTTTTCTATTAAAAAATTTAATTTATCAAATTCTTCTAAAATGTTTTTTTTATCATATTCAAAAAAAAGAAACTTGCCCCTCGAATTTTTTTTAAAGTTTCTTATTAAAACTTTATGATTTATAAAAAAATAGCTTTTCACTTTTGTTTCATATAAATTATTTATGATATAACCCTTGGTTAAATATTGATAAATATATTTAGGAAATCTATATAAAATTAGTTTTTTGTTCTGATGCATATGGGTGGTTAATTCATGAATTAATGATGCCAGATGGTCTTCAGTATTTCTTATAAATGCAATATAGTAAATTTTAAAATCTTTTAAGCAATTTTCAAAAAACATCTTTAATTCTAAATTAGATAAGACTAATTCAAAATCTTCACTTGACAAAAATATTTGTTTTTTATTTTCAATTTCTTTTAACAAATCTTTCAGGCATCCTTGTTTTTGATTAAATCTAGAATCGCCTAATATTTCCCAAGCTATATTTCCATGGTTAATTGTATTCTTTATCTCTATCCTACCTTTTTTTGGTATGTAGCATTTAAAATTATCAGAATTATTATTTAAGTACTTTTGAATAGATGTACTTCCAGTTTTGTGCAAGCCTATATGAATATAAATTGTTTTCATTTTTTTGTAAGAGTATGAAGCATAAAGTGGGGCGTTCTGTTGCCAGGTGCCCCGAACCCCGTAACTTAATTAAAAAATTAATTAAGCTGCAAGTGCAAATTTATTATTTGCATTTATAATTTAGCCCGTTACGGCGGAACAATACCGAACGAAAGAA
>MDTG01343569.1_pt1 | contig 15473 bp, 16 predicted proteins | sample 811421 | NCBI WGS metagenome assembly MDTG01 (sample SAMN05326645, study PRJNA326480) | marine metagenome | isolation source: seawater | place: Pacific Ocean: South East | collected 2011
ATAACTGTGAAGACATCATAAGAACAGTTAGAGGTTCTGGCTACTCAATCGATTTAGAAAAAAATTCATAAAAATTCTTGTTTACAATTAATTATTTTCATAAGTTATTTTATGGATAAGGATAATGGAATTACTTTTATTATAACTGTTTATAATAAAGAAAAATTTTTAAAAAATACTCTTAACTCAGTTCTCGAGAATCTAGTCACAAATTCTGAAGTAATAATTGTTGACGATGGCCCGACTGATAATTCAAAAAAAATTATAAAATCATTTATTAAAAAATTTAAAGTACCAGTAAAATTTATTAAACAAGAAAACAGTGGTCCGAGTAAAGCAATCAATAATGCTCTAAAATTTGTAAATTATAGTCATATAAAAATGGTAGACGGAGATGACATACTAGCGCCCAAAATCTCTCAATTTATGAAAGAAGAAATGCAAAAATCAAAATTGGACTTACTCTATGGAAATTGGGTATGGGCAGATAATTATTCAAAATATAATTTTGATAAAGAGATCCATGACGTAAAAATATTTAAAAACGCATTTGAAAAATTTTTAATATCAGGATGGGGAGGTTGTAGTAATTCAATGATGACATACAAGGCCTTGTTTGATGTGGGCGGATGTGATGAAGAGAGTTTTATTCAAGATTATTCTATTCCATTACGCATCGCCGGTTATCATTTTAAGGGAAAACAATTAGCGCCCAAAAAGATTGGTATTACAAAAAAAATTATTTGTGTGGGGCCAAAATTTCAAGAAAAAAGAATTATGGGTAATGATGCACAGACATTGCACGATCTCTCGATAGTCGCTGTTAATTACTTACAAAGACATCCACATGTATGCAGAAAACTTAAAAGAAAATGTCTGAAGAAAATAAATGGAAGATTATGGAAATGGGAAAAAAGAAAAAATAACTTATCTTTATTATCTCAAAAATATTGTAAATCACTAATTTCATACATATTTCCTGATCAGAATTTAAAAAGATTAAAATTAAAGATATTAAATACCTGGAAAAAAAGTTCAAATATCAGAATCTGTTCAAGTAATGATAATTATAAAAATATTTTAATTTATGTTGGTCTTGACCTACTTGGTGATGGTCTTATAAAAGTTCCTTTCTTAAGTAATATTAGAAAAAATTTTCCGAATAGTAAAATAACATGGCTTGCAGGGAAAGGTAATTCAACAATGAATGGAATCCTGAAACCAATTGTTTCAAATTTGATAGATAGAGTAATTGAAAATGCACATATAGGGGAAAGTTGGAAAGAGCTTTTAATGTCACGAAAGATCGATGAAAGATTCGATATCATTTTTGATACTCAGAAAAGATTGTTAACAACTCTTATATTAAAAAAACTAAATCATGAAGTTTTTATTTCACCGAGTTGTAATTATTACTTTTCTGATGTAGTTCCCAGCAATAAAAAAGAACCAAATCTTATCAAAGAGTTATTAAATTTGAGTTTTTTGGTGGATAAATATGAAGATAAAAAAATTGTGGATTTAAAAATTAATCGTGAATTATCAGATTCTAATAAAGCATATCTCAATAAATTTAGAAAAACTAAAGTAGCAATTTGTCCTGGTGCCTCGAATAATTTTAAGAGATGGCCTTTAGAGAAGTTTATTTATATAGGAAAATATTTAATATCAAAAAATATTAGTCCTATTTTTTTTCTTGGTCCTAATGAAATAATCTTTTACAAAAACTTAAAAAAAGAGTTACCCTCTGCAGGATTTCCGATTCAAGAAAATAAAAATATTAATTTTTCACCAGAATTTACAATTTTGTTTGCAAAGTATTGCAAACTAGGAATATCGAATGACACTGGTTGCGGTCATCTTCTTTCCAATGCTGGGGTACCAATGATCAGTTTGTTTGGTCCAACGAACTACAAAAAATTTTCTCCACTTGACCCTTTTAATAAAAATATAAACTTATCATCTAAAAATTTTTCTAATACAAACGACATCAAGGATATACCAACTGAGGCAGTGGTACATTCAATAAATAAAATTCTTTTTTAGAGCTCTAAAAGTCTATAAATGTTTTTTCATCAGGTCTAGCTCCATATTGTGATAAAATTTTAGCAGCTGTTTCACATCCGAAGTTTATTGATTTTTGAAAGGATTCACCTTGATTTATTTTAAATAATACACCTGCAGCAAACATGTCGCCAGCCCCCGTTGAGTCAATGATATTTTTATTTACTGTTGCAGAAAAATTTTCAAAACTCCTCTTGTCAAATAAAGTTGCTCCATTTTCTCCAGAAGTCATAATAGTCTTGCTTACAATTTCCTTTAAATTGAGAAAAATATCTTTTTTCTTAGATTCATCAGTTAATGCTTTTATTTCATTTTCGTTACCTATCAAAAGATCAACATTATTTTTTATAAAATTGATAAAATCATTTTTATACATCTTAGTTAACCCTGAATCAGATAATGAAAACGAAACTAAAACTTCTTTTTCTTTGGCAAAATAAATTGCTTTTTTAATTGCTTCTCTGGCTTTGTCTGAACTCCACAAATAACCCTCAATAAGTAAGATAGATGAGTTGAAGAAGAATAACTCGTTGATATCATCTTTGCTTAAATGAACACTTGCTCCTAGATATGTTTGCATTGTTCTTTCACCATCATCCGAAACAAAAACCTGACAACTAGCTGTTTCAGGGCCACTCTTGGCCGGGGAACATAAGAATTGAACACCACTCTCGGATATATTTTTAATAAATTTTCTTCCTGCGTCATCGTCAAAAACCTTACCACAAAATGATGCATTCCCCCCTAAAATACCTATTCCTGCAATTGAATTTGCAACAGAGCCTCCAGATGTAATTTTGATAACATTCATATTTCGAACTGATTGCTCCGAATAGGATTTAGAAACAATTTTCATCTGTCCTTTTGTAAGATTTAGCTTTTTAAGGTCATCATCGGTGCAGGATAAAATTATATCTAAAACTGCGTTCCCCATTCCTATAATCGTACGATTTTTATTCATTGGATTATTTTAAATTTTAATTCTAAATTAATATTAATAATATAAACTTTAAATGATAGCTATTTTATTTATATGTATTAGATGTCTAATGATATTTTTTTAAATATTACCATTTATCCACATAGAAGTCTTTCGAAGAACGGCTTTGCTATTCTAATGACTATTATAATTATTTTATGCTCAGCCGGAGGCATTATTTTTTGGTACTTGGGGGCTTGGCCTGTCTTTGGATTTTTTGGCTTAGACATTATTTTAATTTATCTAGCTTTTAAAATAAATTACAGAAGTGGGAAAATCTATGAAAGACTTCTTATTGCATCAAAAAAATTAATGATTTCTAGATGTTTCCCCTCTGGTAAAATACAAACATGGGACCTTGATCCAAGATTAGCTTATGTTGAATTAGTTAAAATTAATAACAATTCACAACTTTTGATTAAGTCAAATGAAAAAGTTGTATCAGTTGGTTCGTTTTTAAATTTGTTCGATAAAGAAAAATTAGAAAAAAGAATTAACGAAGGCTTAAAGAATTTGAAGTGAACATTTATTTTAATCAAAATAAAAGTCATAATAATTTTCTGGATTATTTTTCATTATTTCTCTTATCGGCAATTTGGGGAAGCTCATTTCTTTTCATAAAAATTTCAGTTGAAACTATACCTCCATCGCTTTTGACATTTTTACGTCTGTTAGTAGCCTCAATTTTTCTAATTTTATATCTTAAGACCTTTACGAATGTAATAATTTTTGAGAGAAAAAAATTTAAACAAATGATTGTCGTTGCACTTTTAGGGAATGTTATTCCATTCAATCTTATAGCATGGAGTGAAACAAATATAGATAGTGTTATAGCAGCCTGCTTGATTGGGATGATGCCGATCTTTACATTCATTATAAGTAATTTTTTTAACTATGACGAAAGAATAAATTACAAAATCTTTTTTGGACTGATAATTAGTTTTTTTGGCATGAGCATACTAGTTATAAGTGATAGTAACCTGCAAAACTATTCCATAAATTTAGTGTCTAACTTTTTAGTGATTCTGGCTGCGATTAGTTATGCTCTATCAGCTAACTATGTGAAACAAATTAATGACTCATCAGCTCTACAGGTAGCAACCTCGTCTACTGTTTTAGCAACATTTATCTCTTTACCAATCTTTGTCATTTTTAATAGCGGTCAAATAACTAGATTTGACATCATATTAGATATAATCTCTTCAAAGAGTCTAATTTCTTGCTTCATATTAGGTTTTTTGTGTACGGGTTTTGCAGTTGTAATCTTTTTTAGATTAATTAAGAACCAGGGTCCGGGATTTGCAAGCCAGAGTAATTTTTTTATACCGGTATTTGGAATAATATGGTCTTATATGTTTTTAAATGAAAATCTTACATACCAATTATATTTAAGTACAATTTTAATTGTAATTGGACTTTTTTTTGTTCATTATGGCAGGAAATTAAATCAAAAATTATAAAAAATTATTTTATCTATTTTTTATCAAACTCTATTAGCTCAGGTTTTTCACCAACTTCATACTCTTTAGGCTTAAATTCTGGTTTTACCTGCCCTTCAGGTTTATAAATTGTTTTAACTACATTTTGAAAGTTAAACCTTGCTCTTTCAAGAACTGATTCTGCATAACCGACAGATCCTCCAAGCCATGCCTGATCTTCGAGCATATTAATAGCAGAAATCATAATTTCTGATGCTTCCACAATTGAATTATGCATATCCCTAATTTCTCTTGAATTTGGCAGATTTAATTTCCTTAACTCATCTGGCCTTCCTAATTTGACTAAATGATTCTTAATTATTTCTTCAGCCTCCTTAAAATGATCCTCATCTGCTCGAGCACTGCTCATACTATGAGCCTCAAGAAGCCTACCTTGCATTATTAAAGCATTTCCTAAATGCCCTAATCTAACATCCATTATTTCTTTATATTTATTTATATCTTCCTGTTTTAATTTCTCATCGCATGAATTTAGGAAAATAAAACAAATAAATATTAGATAACGAACAAAATTTTTTTTTAATACCATCATTATTTTTCAAAGTAACATATCTTTTACACTATATAAACCAGGAGTTTGATTTTTTATCCATGATGCCGCTCTTAAAGCACCCTGTGAGAAAATTTTTCTTGATGAAGCAGAGTGTTTCAATTCAATTCTCTCACCGTTCATTAAGAACATGACACTATGTTCCCCAACAACGTCTCCACCTCTTATTGAGGAAAACCCTATTTCATCAGCTTGCCTTTCACTATCGAAATTTAAGCCTCTATATACAGAGCGTGCTATAGAGGTTTTATGTCTCCCTTTTTTAACGTGTTCACCTAAAGTGAGAGCTGTGCCAGAGGGTGCGTCTTTTTTATATCTATGATGAGTCTCAATGATCTCAACATCAGCTTTTTCCCCAAGCTTTTCTGATATAATTTCAGTTAAGTGAAATACTAGATTTACACCTAAGCTCATATTTGAAGATCTTAAAACTTTTAATCCATTGATACTTTTTAAAAAATTACTTTCTTCTTCTTCGTTAAATCCAGTCGTACCAACAACAAGTGCAGTATCTTTTTTTTTTTTTAAAAGCTCAATTAAATTTAGCGTGGAAGATGGTGAAGTAAAATCAATAATAACCTCACTTTTTGAGATAAGTTCTTCAACATTATCCATAATTCTTAATCCCTTATAAATCTTTCCAATATCTCTGTGTCCAGTTCTTTCGCATAGAGACGATAAAACAAACACTGGAAATCCTTTGGATTCGTCTATAATACTTTGTCCCATCTTTCCTTTTGGACCTAGAATACCCAACTTAATTTTTTCCATTAATCATTACCTAATTTTTCAAATCATCCCAAAAATCTTTTACTTTAGAGAAAAAACCCTCACTTTCAGGATTATTGTTTTGCTGCATCTCGGACTTAAAATCATTAAGTAACTCTTTCTGTCTATCTGAGAGATTTGTAGGCGTTTCGACAATTAAGCTAATAATCATATCTCCAAAAGTAACTGACCTCAATGCAGGCATTCCTTTACCAGATAGTCGAAATTGATCGCCACTTTGAGTACCTGCGGGTACTTTTACTTTTGCACGACCACCTGATACAGTTGGCACCTCAACCGAACCACCTAGAGATGCTTCGACCATAGAAATTGGTACTTTACAATATATATTAGTTTCATCTCTTTCAAACAATTCGTGAGGTTGAATGTTAATAAATAGATAGAGATCTCCGGGATTTGCGCCATTTGGACCTGCAGCCCCCTCACCACTTAACCTAATCTGGCTTCCATCATCAACACCTGTGGGAATCGAAACCTCAATTTTTCTATTCTTACGAACTCTTCCTTCACCACCGCACACTGAGCATGGATCTGTAATAACTTGACCGGCTCCGTTACATGTGGGACATGTACGTTCAACAGTGAAAAATCCTTGAGAAGACCTAACTTTACCCGAACCTCTACATGTTCCACAAACACTCAAACTTTCGGATTTTTCAGAGCCTGTGCCATTACAAGGTCTGCAGGTTAACAAAGTATCAAAAGAAATTTCTTTCTTTATGCCAATATATGCATCTCTTAAACTGATGGAAACATCAGCCTTTAAATCCTCACCTCTTGATTGTCTAGTTCTTCCTGTTCTTGAGCCTGAGCTTCCGAAAAAATCTTCAAAAATATCAGAGAAACTGCTAAAACCCTCTGAAAAATTTCCTGAAAATCCAGAGGAACCTGCTCCGCCATTTTCAAAGGCACTATGACCATACTGGTCATAAGCGGCTCTTTTCTCTGAATCTGACAAAACCTCATAGGCTTCAGAGATTTCCTTGAATTTGCTCTCAGATTCTGCATCTCCAGGATTCTTGTCAGGATGATGCTTCATTGCAAGTCTTCTATAAGCTGACTTCAATCCACTAGTATCAACATCTCGAGGAACTCCTAGTACTTCATAAAAGTCTTGTTTAGACATTTATTTAAGCTGATTTGCCAGCTGAACTGTCATCATCTTTTTTATCCTTCTTCTCTGTGACATCTTCGAAATCCGCATCAACAACCTTAGAATCTTTAGTTTGCGATTTAGATTTTTTTGTTTTATTAGTCTTTTGATTTTCCCCGGTCTTACTTTGAGAAGCTTTTTCTTGTTCTGCTTTTTCCTGTGCTTCTTTGTATAAAACTTCACCAAGTTTCATAGAATCCTGAATAAGTTTTTCAGTTTTTTCTTTGAGAATCTTGGCATCTAATTTCTCATCTTTAAGAGAATTTTTCAGCTCCTCTAAAGACTTCTCTATTTTTACTTTATCATCTTTTGCAATTTTTTGACCATGTTCTTTAAGGTTTTTTTCAGTACTTGAAATTATAGAGTCTGCATTGTTTCTAGCTTCAATTGTCTCAAGCTTCTTCTTGTCAGATTCAGCGTTGACTTCCGCGTCTTTTACCATTTTTTCAATTTCTGCATCGGATAATCCTCCAGAAGCTTTAATCTGTATCTGATGCTCTTTACCAGTTGCTTTATCTTTTGCAGAAACTTTTACAATTCCATTTGCATCTATGTCGAATGTTACTTCAATTTGGGGTGTGCCTCTGGTAGCTGGAGGAATTCCTACCAAATCAAACTGCCCTAAAAGTTTGTTATCTGCTGCAATCTGTCTTTCTCCTTGAAAAACACGGATAGTAACTGCAGATTGATTGTCTTCAGCTGTCGAAAAAATTTGACTTTTATTAGTTGGTACCGTTGTATTTTTCTCTATTAATTTAGTGAAAACGCCCCCCAAAGTTTCAATTCCAAGTGACAATGGAGTGACATCAAGTAATAGAACATCTTTAACATCACCCGACAGCACACCTCCTTGAACGGCAGCACCTAACGCAACAACCTCATCTGGATTTACACTTCTGTTTGGATCTCTACCGAAGAAATTTTTTACTATTTCTATGACTTTTGGCATTCTGGTCATTCCGCCTACCAAAATAACATCATTGATTTCACCTGCGCTCAAACCAGCGTCTTTCAGCGCTTGTTTGCACGGCTCGATTGATCTTTCAATTAATTCTGAAACAAGAGTTTCAAATTTGGCTCTTGAGAGTTTAATATTTAAATGTTTCGGACCAGAGGCATCAGCAGTTATAAAAGGCAAATTTACTTCTGTTTGAGCCGATGTCGACAATTCAATCTTTGCTTTTTCAGCAGCTTCTTTCAGTCTTTGAAGAGCTAATTTGTCTTTAGTTAAATCAATTGACTGTTCTTTTTTAAACTCCGAAGCAAAATATTCAATAAGAACATTATCAAAATCTTCTCCACCCAGTTGAGTATCACCATTAGTTGCTTTAACTTCAAATACTCCATCACCTATTTCTAAAATTGATATATCAAAAGTACCCCCACCTAAATCAAATACAGCAATAGTTCCAGTTTTTTTTTTATCTAACCCATATGCTAGAGCAGCTGCAGTTGGCTCGTTTATAATTCTTTTAACTTCAAGACCAGCTATTTTTCCAGCATCTTTTGTTGCCTGTCTCTGAGCATCATTGAAGTAAGCAGGAACTGTAATAACAGCCTCTGAAACACTACTACCTAAATACTTTTCAGCTGTTTCTTTCATTTTCTGTAATATCATCGCACTAATTTGGCTAGGCGAATATTTTTTATCACCAATGGCAACCCAGGCATCTTTATTTTCTCCAGGAACAATTTTGTATGGCAATACTTCTGAATCCTTTTTAACGGCTGGATCATCCATTCTACGACCAATTAATCTTTTGATTGCAAATAAAGTTTTCTCTGGATTTGTAACAGATTGTCTTTTGGCTGGCTGACCAACCAGTTTTTCGTCACCGTCAGCAAAAGCAACCATGGAAGGGGTTGTTCTAGCTCCTTCAATGTTCTCTATTACTTTTGGGTTTTTTCCATCCATGATAGCAACACATGAATTGGTTGTACCTAGATCTATGCCGATTATTGCACTCATAACGAACTCCTTTTCTTCCTTAGTTATGGACAGAATTTTTATTTAACCCAATTAGGCATTAAATAAAAATAGTCTTATCTTTAAATACAAAAAATAAAAAAAAAATCAAGTATAAAAAATAATTTATATCTCTTTGCCTATTTTTTTTCTTTGGTTTCTTTGTCTTTAGATTCCTTTTTGCCAACTGAAACAGTCACCATTGAAGGCCTTAAGAGTCTTTTGTCAATCATAAAACCAGGTTGAAGTTCATCAACAATAAAACCCTCTTGAATTTCGCTATTAACATTTGATACAGCTTGATGAAATTCAGGATCAAACTTTTTGCCAATCGAGGTATACTTTTTAATTCCATTTTTTTCAAATGCGTCATAAAACTCTTTCTCTATTGCTTTCATCCCAATTAACAAATTTTTCATTAATTGGTTTTCAGCTTGTGTATTTTCTGGAATTGATTGCATGGCCCTTTGAAAATTATCAGCCACGCCCAAAAGAGAATATGCGAAATTTTTTATGGAAAATTTTAGGTTATCTTGAATTTCTTTTTCATGTCTTTTTCTAAGGTTTTCATTCTCAGCAAGAGCTCGCAATATTTTATTCTCCAAATCTTTTAGCTTTTCCTTTAGTTCTTTGTTCTCTTTTTCAAGAAAATTAACTTTCTTCAAGTCTTTTGTCTCAATGTCATTCTCAGTTTTTGTTTTAAGGTCTTCATTATTATTTTTCATTTGAACTTCTTCATTATTTTCTGTCATTTTGATTCCTTTTATTAAAATGTAATTTTTTTTCCCAGTATTTTAGCTGTATAATCAACAACAGGGATTATTTTTGCATAATTAATTCTCATTGGGCCCACAACTCCTATTGCTCCAATTATTTCTTTTTCTTTATTTTTAAAAGGACTTATTATTGTTGAACAACCAGTCATACCGAAAAGACTATTATCTGATCCAATGAAAATTTGCATTCCATCTGCTTCTTGAGTTTCCTGAATAATACCAATTAGATTTTCTTTGTCCTCAAGCCGCTCAATTAACAACCTTATATTTTCAAGCTCTTCTATTGCCTTGACATCCCCTAATAATTTGGAGGTGCCGGTGATTATCAACTTATTCTTTTTATTTGCATCTGCCCAACAAGCTAGTCCTTGATCAATTAATTTTTTTGAAACTTCGTCTAAGTCTTTTCTATCACTTTTTATTTCCTCTTTAATTATCGTTTGACTCTCAATTAGAGAACGCCCTTTAAGTCTTGAATTTAAATAGTTACTAATTTCAACAAGTGTATTACTCGGTAATCCTTTTGGTAATTTTATCAAACGATTTTCAACCAAACCTTTGTCTGAAACCATTACAACAAGAGCTTGTTCTTTACTAATAGGTAAGAATTCTATGTGTTTCATTCCTCCATCTAATTTTGGAGCAACAACAATTCCAGCACAATCAGATAAACCAGAAAGTAGTTTTGTGGCATCACTGTAGATTTCCTCTGCACTACTTGTGTTTGATGTAATTTTTTTTTTTAATATCAGAACATTCTATTTGACTTAAACTTCCTACCTGAAGAAGACCATCTACAAAAAATCTCATACCCAAATCAGTAGGAAATCTTCCTGCCGAGGAATGATTAGAAGTTAAAAGTCCGGCCTCTTGGAGATCATACATAACATTTCTCACAGAGGCTGGAGAAAGTCTATCTTTCAATTTAGTTGATAGCTTTCTTGATCCAACAGCAACTCCCGTATTCATATAATCTTCAACTATAAGACTAAAGATCTTTTTTGATCTTTTGTCCAACTCAATGATTTGCGAATCGAGTTCTTTATATTTTTTATTTTTTATTACATTTATAACCATTATTTTTATTTTATATTAATTAATGGATAACATAATGTTATTAATATTTGATATATGAGAAATTTCAATAGAAAAAATGATGAACTTAGAAAAATCTCAATTCAAACAGATATAAATAAATTTTCTGAAGGTTCTTGCAAAATTGCATTTGGAAACACTGAAATTATTTGCACAGCAAGTGTTGAAAGCAACTTACCAAGATGGCTGCAAGGTTCATCTAGTGGATGGATAACAGCAGAATACAATATGCTTCCAAGATCTACACCTAAAAGATCGTCTAGGGAAGCAAAAGTAGGAAAGCAAAGCGGTAGAACAATGGAAATACAAAGATTAATTGGCAGATCACTTCGGTCAATTATCGATTTAAAAAGATTAAAAGGATTTCAAATAGTCTTAGACTGCGATGTGATCCAAGCTGACGGTGGCACAAGAACAACCTCAATTACAGGAGCATACATAGCACTAAATCATGCTTTAAAAAAAATGGTACAAGATAAAGATATTAAGCTTAATCCGATTAAAGATAAATTATGCGCAGTATCATGTGGTATAGTAAAAGACGAAACCATGCTGGATTTAGATTATGAGGAGGATTTTTCAGCAATGGTAGATGCTAATTTTGTTTTCTCACAAAATTCAGGAATTGTAGAAATTCAAGCTTCAGGAGAAGAATGCACATTCACAAAACAACAGTTTGACGAAATGTATAAATTAGCACTAAAGGGAGCTGATAAAATATTCAAAACTCAGGAGGGTTTTTTAAAATGAGGTTAAAAAAAAATGATACTGTAATCATCGCGACTCATAACAAAGGAAAAAAAAAAGAGTTTCAGTCTCTTTTTTCAAATTACAATATTAAGACTTTATCTTCTGAAGAACTTCAAATTCCTGAGCCTATTGAATATGGCAAAAGTTTTGAAGAAAATGCACTAATCAAGGCTAAAAGCTGTATGCCTTCAAAAAATATTATAATTAGTGATGATTCTGGTCTTTGTGTCAATTCATTAAAAGGTGATCCTGGAATCTATTCAGCTAGATGGGCAAAAATGCACGGCGGTTGGTACGAGGCCATGGAGAAAATAAAACAAGAAATAGATAAGAATAAAGCTGAAAATTTTTCAGCATATTATCATTGTACCTTATGTGTTGCGTGGATCAATGGAGATTTTAGCTTATTCAATGGTAGAATTGATGGCTATATTACCTGGCCACCAAGAGGAAAGAAAGGTTTTGGATATGACCCAATTTTTGTGCCAAATCATAGAGAAAAGACTTTCGGTGAGATGGATGTTGAAGAAAAAATGTCCCTAGATCACAGATATATAGCTTTTAAAAAATTAATGACTAGTCATTTTTGATTATTACAATAAACATCTACTAATTTTATTACTTCTCCCAGATTTATATTTTTTCATAAAAATTTCTCTTTTAAATAATCCACCTTTTGTGAGAAGAACATTTGAGTAATTGCCAATAAATGGTTTCTCTTTAAATTCAGCTATATTTTTTCCATTGTAAACAATCTGACCAACAATATCTACAAGATCATCTGCAAGAAAACCAAGACTTGATAGCTCCGTTTGACTAACATTAGAGTATATATCCGATTCGCTTTTTTGTGACTTTTGTTTCAAACTTGTAACAAAAAAAGTATTATCTAAAACATCTTCATTAAACTTTTCTAGCCCTTCCCAAATGCTTGTTCCAAAAATTTTTGTATTTGATGAATTAATATCATAAAAAGAAAAAAGAGACAGAATTTCGATTAGCCGATTTCCATTTTCAGCAACAAGTAAATAATCATAGGGTGGTTCACCAAATGTATCCAATTTAGAAAGTTTTTCCAAAATAATGTCCTTATTTTCTAATTCTTCATTTTCGACTCTTGTAATTTCATTTTCTAAAAGTTTTTTTCTAAAATTGTAGGAACTAAATTCTTTTATTTTAATATCAATATCATCGCTGTCAAAAAGCTCCAAAAAATCTAATTTAATATTTGAAAAAGCACTTAAGAATTTAGTGGAAGTTTCTTTAATCAAATTTCCATAGCGATTCTTACTAACAATTATACCAATTTTTATATCCTCTTCAAAGTCCATATTTCTGAAAATACATTTTAATTCATCTTCGACACTGAATCCCGAAATAATAATATTATTTGAAGCAGCGTTTTTATCATTCGAAAAACTAAAAATCTTAACGTCCTTAGATTTTGTAAAATCTTTTAGTGCTAAGGCTTCATTTGAAAATACAGGACCGATATAGTGCTTAACACCCTCGGAATGTCCATCTTTGAATGCTCCTATAAGACCTTGTTTAGTACTTTTGGTATCGTATATCTTAAAATTATATTCCATATTATATTTACTGATCTTAATTCTTATAAAGTCAACAATAAACCTTCCGATTTTTGAGTCGGAACCTGTTAAAGGAAGTAACAAACCAATATGACTTTTATTTGAAAAATCCTCAAATTTGTCTAATTTTATTCTAGGTTGAACTAACGCAACTTCTTTGGGCGGTTTTTTTTCAGTATTTTCTAAAATAATAAATTCATTTTTTTTTTCTTCTGAAATTGAACTTTGATTTTTAAAAAATTTAACATCTTTTTGATTATCTGTGTTTTGTTTTATGTTATTGTCAGAACCGATTTTTAAATCTTCAAACTTTATCATCATCTCATTGATAGATTGATTCAATTGACAACTTGAAATTGTCAAGATTAGAATAAAATTGAAAAAAATTCTCAAGAGTTTACCCATTATTGATAAGTATTAAATTATTAATATAAAAAATGAAAATTAAAAGTAAAAGTTTTTTTTTAGTCTTCTTTTTAATCTTGAATTCTTGTGTTGGTTCTTCGGTAACCTCAATTTTTGGTAATGCAATAATCACTGAAGGAGGTATAAAGAACTTTGTAGAAGATTCTTACATATATACTAAAATTAATGCAGAACTTTTAGAAATAGATTTTGAAAGCTTTAAAAACACCAGTGTCAATGTTTTTGAAGGAAGAGTTCTTTTGACTGGGAGTATTAAGAACGAAATAAAGAGGCTAAAATTGATAAGAAAAATTTGGAAAATTGATGGAGTTAAAGCTATTTATAATGAAATTGAGATTAATGAAAACTATACACTAAAAGAAAAAACAAGAGATATATTATTGGAAACGGAAATAAATACATTACTGTTACTTAATTCTGACATTAACAGTAACAATTATTCTATTGAGGTTTTCAAAATGGTAGTTTATGTTCTAGGTGTATCCACTGAAATTGAAGAATCTTTGACCCTTGAAAACTTGATTAATAAAACAAAAGATGTAAAAAGAACAGTTACTTTCATAAGATACATAAAAGAAAAAAATAGTATTTGAAAATGAATAATTTAAAATTCTCAGTCTTAGTCCAAATGGATGACATAAATTCAGTTAACCCACGGACAGATTCAACATATCAAATTATTCAAGAGGCATTACATCAAAGATTTATTGTAATGTTTAACTTTCAAAATGATATCTTTGTTGAGAACGGCAAGTCAAAAGTGATTGCTCAAAGGCTTTTTCTTGATAATGATAAAAGTATAAAAATTAAAACCAATTCTAAAAAAATTTTTAATGTAGATGACTTTGATGTCGTTCTAATCAGACAGGACCCTCCCTTAAATATGAATTATATTACAAATACATACCTTATTGATATTCAAAATACCCAGTTAAATAAAAAACCTTTTTTCATTAATTCACCAAGTTCACTTAGAAATTTTAGTGAAAAAATTTTTCCATTGATTTTTCCTAAGTTAGTTCCAGTAACCTTGATTACATCTAATAAAGTAAAAATGTTTGATTTTTTACTAAAATACAAACAGATTGTAATTAAACCTTTGTATGAAAAAGGAGGTAATGGCATCAAAATCTTAAAAAATAACGAAACTCAAAATTATCAAATTTTAAAAGATGCAAGCAACAATTTTACTAGCAGTATTGTCCTTCAAAAGTATCTGTCAAACATAAAAAAAGGAGATAAAAGAGTGTTGCTAATTAATGGCGAGCCTGCTGGTGCTGTGAATAGAGTTCCCCCTCGTGGAAATTTCAAAGCAAATCTAAATCTCGGAGGAAAAGCTGAAAAAACCACCTTATCTGTTAAAGAAAGAAAAATTTGCAAGACACTAAAGCCTTATTTACAAAAAAATAATTTTTTCTTTGTAGGAATAGACATAATTGATGAAAAATTAACAGAAATTAATGTCACCAGTCCTACAGGAATCTGTCAAATTAATGAGTTAGATAATGTGAAATTAGAAAGAAAATTTTGGATAGAGGTAAGAAAAAAACTCAACGGATAATTCTCCCAAGAGGCTTGCCAGCTAAAATATGTAAATGAATATGTGGAACTTCCTGACCTGCATCATTACCAGTGTTACAAATTACTCTGAAACCATTGTTTAAAGATAAAATTTTAGCAATAGAGCTTATACTTTTTATTAATGAAATTATTGAAGCGTCGTTAGCCTTTTCAGAAAAATCGTTTAAACTGCAAAACTTTTCTTTTGTGATAACAACAACATGAATTGGAGCCTGTGGATTTATATCGTGAAAAGCTAGAACCTCATCGTTTTCAA
>MDTG01082241.1_pt1 | contig 15472 bp, 16 predicted proteins | sample 811421 | NCBI WGS metagenome assembly MDTG01 (sample SAMN05326645, study PRJNA326480) | marine metagenome | isolation source: seawater | place: Pacific Ocean: South East | collected 2011
ACGCTGCCGAAGTCGCCCGGTGGATGCCGGTGGACCAGTACATCGGCGGCATCGAGCACGCCATCCTGCACCTGCTCTATGCGCGGTTCTGGACCCGGGTGATGAACGAGCTCGACCTGGTCAAGGTGCGCGAGCCGTTTTCCAACCTGCTGACCCAGGGCATGGTGCTGGCCGAAACCTGGTACCGGGAAGACGAGAAGGGCCGCAAGACCTGGTTCAACCCCTCGGACGTAGACGTCGAGCGCGATGCGAAGGGACGCATCGCCTCGGCGCGGCTGGCCGCCGACGGACAGCCGGTGCACTTCGGCGGTATCGAAAAGATGGCCAAGTCGAAAAACAACGGCGTCGATCCGGCCGCCCTGGTTGCGCAATACGGCGCCGACACCGTCCGATTGTTCTCGATGTTCGCCGCGCCCCCCGAGCAGAGCCTGGAATGGTCCGAGGCCGGGGTCGAGGGCGCGTGGCGTTTCCTCAAGCGGCTGTGGCAGCAGGTTCACGACCACATTGCCGCGGGTACGCCGGGAGCGCTGGCAACCGACGGGCTTTCCGACCAGGCGCTGGAAATGCGTCGCCGCATCCACGAGACGATCAGCAAGGTCGGCGACGATTTCGGCCGCCGCTACACGTTCAACACCGCCATCGCGGCAGTGATGGAATGCAGCAATCACCTTTCGCGGTTCGAGGTCGAAGGCGAGGCCGAACTGGCCGTGGCGCGAGAGGGATGGACCTCGCTGGTCCGACTGATCGCACCGGTCACGCCGCATATCTCCCAGGCGCTCTGGGCGGCGCTGGGACACGACGATGATATTCTTGACGCGGGCTGGCCGGAGGTCGATGAATCGGCGCTGGTCCAGCAAAAGCTCACCGTGGTGGTGCAGGTCAACGGCAAGGTGCGCGGCCGCATCGAGGCCGCGCCCGGGACCGCCAGGGACGCGCTCCAGCAACAGGCCCTGGCCGAGGAAAACGTATCGAGATTCGTCGCAGACAAGGAGATACGCAAGATCATCGTCATCCCCGACAAGCTGGTCAACATCGTGGTGGCCGCATGATCCTGGAAATGGCCGTGAGGCTACTGCGCGGGCGTCTGCCGGCGTTCGGCGGTGCTCGCAATCCTCATGTATCCGCATACACACTGCGGTTGCTGCGCTCCGACGCCCACCGGCAGACGCCCGCTCGCTACGCCTCACGGCCATTTCCGCGCGCAGGGTACCGACGTCTGCCGGCATTGGCCGCGGTAATGCTGGTACTGGTGCTGGCGGGTTGCGGGTTCCAGCTGCGCGGGGCGGCGAATCTGCCGGAAGAAATGTCGACCACCTGGGTAAACATTCCCGATTCGACCAGCGCATTCGCCCGGGAACTGGAATTGCTGCTGCGCGGCAACGGCGTGACGCTTGCCGAAGGGCCCGGCGAGGGCGTCGCCGAGCTTCGCATCACGCGCGAGCGGATCACGCGTCGCGCGCTGACCATTTCCGGAGACGCGCGGGTGCGGGAGTTCGAGCTGGTCTTCGACCTGCAGTTCAGTCTCGTCGACGCATCGGGGGACGTGCTGCTTGGGCCCGAATCGCTGCGGCTGGAACGCGATTTCCAGTTCGACGAGCAGGAAATACTGGGCGCGACGACCGAAGAGGAACTGCTGCGGGAAGATCTCCGGCGCAGCATGGCCGCGGCCCTGATTCGCCGACTGGAAGCTTTCGGCCGCACATGAGCGGCGCCTGAGATGAAGCTCTACGCCGAACGCCTGCCGGAGCAGTTATCGCGCCAGATCGCACCGGTCTACCTGATCGCGGGTCCCGAGCGCCTTATCGTCGAGGAAGCCGCCGACGAAGTGAGGAAGGCCTGTCGCGCGCAGCAGATCGACGAACGCATCCGATTGAGCGTCGACCGCAGCTTCAAATGGGACGAACTGGGGCAGTCGACGGAAACCGGTTCGCTGTTCGCCAGCCGCCGGCTGGTGGAGTTGCGGCTACCGACCGGCAAGCCGGGCGCCGAGGGCGGCAAGACGATCCGCCAATGGGTCGACGATCGGCACGAGGACGTGCTGCTGATTCTCTGCGACCAGTGGGACATGCAGCAGGAGCGATCGGCCTGGGTCAAGGCGATCGAAAAGGCGGGCGTGTACGTACCGGCGTGGAGCATCAAGCCGGCCCAGCTGCCGCGCTGGATCGCGCAGCGAATTCGCAGCAAGGGACTGCAGGCCGACAACGACGTCTGCGATTTCCTCGCCGAGCGGCTGGAAGGCAATCTGCTGGCCGCCGCGCAGGAAGTCGATCGGCTCGCGTTGTTGTTCCCGGGAAGTCGTCTCGAGCTCGACGAGGTGCGCAAGGCGGTCGCCGACAGTGCCCGCTTCGACGCGTTCCGGCTCGCCGAGCTGGTCATGACCGGCCATGCCGGCTCGGCACTTCGCTGCATCAGGGGCTTGCGCGAATCCGACAGCCCGGAGCCGGCCGTGCTTTGGGCGCTGGGCCGCGAGCTCGAGATCGCCCTGATCGTGGCGCGTCGATCGCGCCGCGAGTCGCCGCAGCGCGTATTCGCGGACCTGAAGGTCTGGCAATCACGGCAGCCGCCGATCGAGGCCTGCATCCGTCGCAACGGGCCGCGCAGGCTGGAGGCCGCGATCGGCCGACTCAGCCGCCTGGACCTGCTGTCCAAGGGGCAGGCCCACGGCGAGTTCTGGCTGGAGCTGGAACAGCTGTGCGCGGGGCTGGCCAGCGCGCCGGGCAGGCCATGACCAAGCGCGCCATCGCGATCTTCGGCGGCACTTTCGACCCCGTGCATTACGGCCATCTGCGCGCCGCGGCCGAGGTCTCGGAGCAACTGGGCGTGAGCGATTTTCGCCTGCTCCCGGCCGGTCAGCCGCCCCATAGGCAAGGCACCTGGGCCGAGGCCCGCCATCGCATGGCAATGCTGGAACTGGCGCTGGCGCCGCACGCCGACCTGTCCGTCGACGACCGCGAAGTGCAGCGCGGCGGACCGTCCTACATGGCCGACACGCTTGCCAGCATTCGGGACGAGGCGGGCGATTTGCCTGTAATGCTGTGCCTGGGGCAGGACGCGGCCAATCATCTCGATCAATGGCATGAATGGCGGCGACTGCTCGATCTGGCCCACCTGGTCGTGATGACTCGACCGGATGCCGAGCCCGGCTATTCAGAATCCCTGGCCGCTCACCTGGAAGGGCGCTTCGTCGAAAGCCCTGGATCGCTGATGGACCGCGCCGCCGGCTGCCTTTGCAACGTCAACGTGACCCGGCTGGCGATATCTTCAACCGATATCCGCCAGCAGATTGCAAAAGGGCGCAACCCGCGCTTCCTGCTGCCCTCGACGGTACTGGCCTACATTCGCAAGCACGGTCTTTATCATTCCTGAGCTGTGTATTCTTCCCGGCGGCGACGCCGGCGCAGCACGATGCTGCGTACCAGGATGCCCAGCACGAGTACCAGCACAAGCGCCAGCAACGGCAGGAAGACGCGCGGACGCAACAGAACCTCGGGGCCATTGACGCGCCCGGCCTCCAGCAGTGTTTCCAGACCGGCGCCGACGCTGACGTAGACGAGCACCAGCGGGATGAGCCCCAGCGCCGTGGCCAGCAGGAACCTTTGCAGGGAAATCCGGATCATTGCGCCGGCGGCGTTGATCGCGAAAAACGGCGCGACCGGAACCACCCGCAAAGCCAGCAGATAAAAAAAAGCGTCACGCTCCAGCAGTTGTACAAGACCCCGCGTGCGGCCGCGCAGAAGAAAGCTGCGCACGCGTTCGCCAGCGATGAAGCGCATGCCGACGAACGTCATCAGGGCGCCGCCCAGGGCGCCCGCCATGGACACGACGCTGCCGACGGTCAGGCCGAAAAGGTAACCCGCGGCAAGGCACAGCAGCGTCGCCGTGGGCAGGGTCAGGCCCGTGGTCAGGGCGAAGATCAGCGCGAATACCGCCGCGGTGGACAGCGGCCTGAATTCACTCCGGTACTCGAGGCGTTCGATCAGCGCGAGCAGTCCATCGATGTTCTCGCCCGACAGCATCCAGGCCCCGAATGCACTGGCCGCGAGCAGCAGCGCCGTCAGGCCCCATACCAGCAGGGTCGGGCGATCCGGTTTCACCTTCAGCTGCGGCCCAGTGACCGTTCCAGTATTGCTCCGAACCGGTCGACGTCTTCGATGGAGTTGTAAAGCGGATTGGGTGCGACGCGGATGATGTCGGGTTCGCGCCAGTCGCCGACCACGCCGGCGGCCTGCAGCGCTTCGAAAGCCGCCCGGCCCTGCTCACGTCCGGCCCGCACGCGCAGCGAAAGCTGGCACCCGCGGCGCGATCTTTCCAGCGGGGTGACGATCTCCAGCGGCTCGCCGGGCAGGGCGTCGACGATCCCGGCAATGCGCTCGGCCAGGTCGGTTTCGCTGTCCTGGAGACTGTCGATATCGGCTTCCCGGTAAATGTCCAGCGCCCCGGCGAGCGCGGCCAGGTTCAGCACCGGCGCCCCCGAGACCTGCCAGCCCTCGGCGCCGCGAATCGGCTCGAAGTCGGGGCCCATCAGGAAACGGGTCGATTCGTCATGGCCCCACCAGCCGGCCAGGCGCGGGCCGGAAAATTCGGCATGTCGTTCGTGGACGAATATGCCGGCAACCGCCCCCGGGCCCGCGTTCAGATACTTGTAGCTGCACCAGGCGGCGAAGTCCGCGCCCCATTCATGCAGCGCCAGCGGCACGTTGCCCATGGCGTGCGCCAGATCCAGTCCGACTGGGACGTCGTTGTCGCGCGCGGCCCGGCATATCCTGGCCATGTCGAAGCGCTGGCCGGTGGCGTACTGCACGCCCGGCCACATCACCAGCGCCAGTTCGTCGGCGTGCTCTGCAATGAAATCCGCCACCGCGACATCGTCGATCAGGCCATCCGCGCCCGGCTCGAATTCGACCAGGTCGTCGCTCGGGTCCAGACCGTGCAGAAGAATCTGTGATGCCACCGCGTAGCGATCGGACGGGAAAGCGCCTTTCTCGATGAGGATCTTGCGCCGGGCGCCCTTCGGACGGTAGAAACTGGTCATCAGCAGGTGCAGGTTCATCGTCAACGCGCCCATGGCCACGACTTCGCCGGCTTTCGCGCCGGCCAGGCGCATGAGTGCGTCCTCGAGCGTGCGGTGGTAGCCCAGCCAGGCCGGATCGCCGTTGAAGTGCCCGTCGACCGCCAGTTCCGCCCAGCGTTCGAGTTCGTGCTCGACCCGCGTGCGGGCAGTGTCGGGCATCAGGCCCAGGGAATTGCCGCAGAAGTAGATTTTCTGGCCGTTCTCGCCATGCCCATCGCCGTGGCGGGGGAAGGCGAAACGGTGACGGAACTGTGCCGGTTTCATTGTCGTTGTTTCCAGTGCGAATGCGATCTGGACATGTTGCCAGATTCGAGTGCTCACCTTGCGAGCGAATCGCGGGCCGGGGCCGCTTGAACGTCCCGAGCTCCGACTTGCGTAGAATGTCGGTCTTTCCGACGGCCGCCGGCGAACCTCATTGAAAGTCTCCGATTTCACGTTCGATCTTCCCGAAGAGTTGATCGCCCAGGCGCCTTTGCCCGAGCGCAGCGCCAGCCGCCTGCTGGTCATGGGCCGGGAACATGATGGCCTGGATGATCGAAGCTTCTCCGAGCTCGATGAACTGCTCGATCCCGGCGATCTGCTGGTATTCAACAACACCCGCGTCATCCCGGCGCGCTTGCATGCGAAGAAGGAAACCGGCGGCAGGGCCGAACTGCTGATCGAGCGCGTTCTGGATTCACGATCGGCGCTCGCGCAGATCGGTATCAACCGCAAGCCGGCGCCGGGATCGGCGCTGATCGAATCGGAAACCGGTGCACGCATCCGGGTGGAGGGTCGGCAGGACGAGTTCTGGCATCTGCGCCTGGATTCCGAAACCGGAGACTGGCTGGCGCTGCTCGAGCGCGCCGGTCACATGCCGTTGCCGCCCTATATCCAGCGCCGGGATCTCCCGGAGGACCGTGAACGTTACCAGACGGTCTACGCCCAGGAACCCGGCGCCGTCGCGGCCCCGACCGCCGGGCTGCATTTCGACGACGCGTTGTTCGCACGACTCGATCGGCGCGGCATCCACCGGGCGTTCTGCACGCTGCACGTCGGGGCCGGGACCTTCCAGCCGGTACGAGTGGAAGAGGTCGAGGAACATCGCATGCATCCGGAGTGGATTCGGGTCGACCAATCCCTGGTCGAGCGAATCGCCGCCACCCGAGCGGCCGGCAACCGGGTCGTTGCCGTGGGCACCACCGCAGTGCGCGCATTGGAGACCGCCGCGGCCGAAGGCGAACTCAAGCCGTTTGCCGGCGACAGCCGGATATTCATCTATCCCGGTTACCGGTTCCAGGTGGTCGATGCCCTGATCACCAACTTTCACCTGCCGGGATCGACGCTGATGATGCTGGTATCGGCGTTTTCGAGCCGCGATCGCATTCTTGCCGCGTACCGGCACGCGGTGGAGCAGCGGTATCGGTTCTTCAGTTACGGGGATGCGATGTTGATTCGGTGAGCGGCTTTGTGCCGCTTTGCGCATGCGGGGCCGGAAGGCCGTCGGGCTTTCGATTCCAATCTATGGCTTTTGACTTCCAAGCTCTAACTGCAACTTCAACTTCAACTTCAACTTCAACTTCAACTTCAACTTCAACTGCATTTCGCCCCGCGCTGCGCGCTTGCGGGCGACCTACTTTTGTCAGTCGCGACAAAAGTAGGCAAAAGCGCTTTTTACAGGCGGCAGAGGGTTGCGGTGCGGGTTGGTCGGACCGGGGGTTAGGTGTTTGATTGCGGCATTGGCTGGAGATCTTTTTGCCCGATCGTCATGTGCATCTTGGCTTGCGGGCGGCGACGGGATTCCGGCTTCGATGGTTATCGGAGCGGGGTCATCTCGATCGTGCTCACACGCGTCTGTTGGGGATGCTGAAGTGGGTTCCAACTTGGGGCGGTGAGGGCTTGTGCGGGCCTGGTTGCGGTCGGTGTTCTTGCCCGGTGGCGGGCATGATGAAGTTGCCCGAAATGTCTTGTAGGAGCGGTCTCCAGGCCGCGATTGGGATAAAGCTATCGGCGCCAGGAGACGCCTCCTGCGAAAAGCTGGAAAGACAGAGTTCGTGGGTCAGGGTCGCGTCCCCGCCGCGCTTTGCGCTTCGCATCGATCCCTCTCCCCCAGCCAAATAAAAAAGGCCCGGCTTTTCGGCCGCGGTGATTTTATTTGCAGGTTCTCGGCGCGTGCTGGTCGCTCAGGCCTGCGGGCCGGCTAGTTCCAGGATTGACTGCGCGCCGTTGGCGCTTGCCCTCGCTGCGCTCGGGTAGCTACGCGCTTTGCGCTTCGCATCGATCCCTCTCCCCCAGCCAAATAAAAAAGGCCCGGCTTTCGGCCGGGCCTTTTTTATTTGGCTGGGGGAGAGGGATTCGAACCCCCGCTGACGGAGTCAGAGTCCGTAGTCCTACCACTAGACGATCCCCCATGAGACCGTTGTGTTGCGCCGAGGCCGGATGCTTGTCGAACCGAACCCGGCTACATCCGTCTGGCGAGCGAGATTTCGTTGCTGGGAAGGCTTGGGTCGGCGAAGGAAGCGCAGTGTACGTATTGTGTACATGAGCATTCCGTAGCCAACCCAAACGCAGCCAGCAGCGAAAGGTCGCCGCCAGATCAGCGCTTGGAGTATTGGGTGGCTTTACGTGCCTTGTGCAAACCAATCTTCTTCCGCTCCACGGCGCGCGCGTCGCGGGTCAGGAAGCCGGCCGTGCGCATTTCGCCGCGAAGGTTCTCGTCGTACTCGGTCAGCGCACGGGCCAGTCCCAGGCGCAGCGCGCCGGCCTGACCGGTGGTGCCGCCGCCGGAAACCGTGGCGTGGATGTCGAACTTGTCGGCGAGCTTGATGAGTTCCAGCGGCTGGCGCGCGATCATGCGCGCGGTTTCGCGGCCGAAGAACTCATCGATCGGCTTCTTGTTGACGATGATCTGGCCGGTGCCGCGGCGCAGGAAAACCCGCGCGGTGGAGGTCTTGCGGCGACCGGTTCCGTAAAACTGTTCGTTGGACATTGCTTGATCCTGGTTTTCTATTGCGTTCCGCTTACAGTTCCAGCGCGCGCGGCTGCTGTGCCGAGTGCGGGTGCTGATCGCCGGCGTAGACCTTGAGCTTCTTGAGCATCGCGCGACCCAGCGGGTTCTTCGGCATCATGCCCTTGACCGACTGCTGGATGACCCGCTCGGGGTGCTTGTCCAGAAGCTTCTCGAGGTTGATCGACTTGAGATTGCCGATGTAGCCCGTGTGGTGGTGGTACATCTTGTCGGTCATCTTGCGACCGGTCACGGCGATCTTCTCGGCGTTGATCACGACGACGTAGTCACCGGTGTCGACGTGCGGCGTGAATTCCGGCTTGTGCTTGCCGCGCAGTCGCCGGGCGATTTCGCTCGACAGGCGGCCGAGGTTCTTTCCGGCAGCGTCGACGACAAGCCATTCGCGGCGGACTTCATGCGGTTTTGCGCTGAAAGTTTTCATGATTATTTCTTTGCCCCAGAAAATCGGAACACGGGTTCAGTAAAGAGCGGGAATGTTACTAGATTTCCGAGCGCCAGGCAAGCCCCTTGGCGGTTTTTGTCGCCGGGCGTAACCTGGCCCGCCTTGTTTGCCGCCCTCCCGTCGCGAGGGGCCTGACGGCACCGCAGCAGGAAGGGTTGTGAATAAGGCGGGAGGAACCTCTGAACAAGTCTGCACCGGCGCGCCCGTGCAGACTTGTTCAGAGGTTCCTTAGCCGGTCGGGATCTCCAGCACGGCGCCGGGATGGATCACGTCGCCCTGTATGGCGTTGGCCTGGCGCAGCCGGTTCAGGCTGACCGAATATCGCTGGGCGATGGTGCCCAGCGTGTCGCCCCGCTGCACCACGTAGCGCGCCGGGTCGCCGCGATTGGCGGCAAACCAGGTGCCGCGCGGCGCGGTCTGGCGAAAATGCTGTTCGATGCCGCGCCGGATCGCCGTGGCCAGTTCGGCCCGGTGCCGGCGCGAGCCCAGGTTGGCTTCGTCGCTGGGGTTGCTGATGAAACCGACTTCCACCAGCACGCTGGGGACGTCCGGGGAGCGCAGTACGACGAAGTTGGCGCTTTCGACCTGCTTGCGGTGGTTGCGCCCGACCGCGCCGAGTTCGTCCAGGATCTTGCCTGCCGCGGTCTGGCTGTATTCCATCGAGGCGTTCTGAGACAGGTCCAGCAGCACCGATCGCAGCATGTCGTCGCTCTGTTCCAGGTCGACGCCGCCGATCAGGTCGGCCTCGTTTTCGCTCTGCGCCAGCAGTCTCGCCGCCTGGCTGGAGGCGCCGCTGCGCGAAAGCACGTATACGGAACTGCCCCTGACGCGGCGATCGCGGAAGGCGTCGGCGTGCAGAGAGACGAAAAGGTCGGCGCGCGCCTCGCGGGCGCGTTCGAATCGCTCGTTGAGCGGTACGTAGTAGTCGCCGGTGCGGATCATCACCGGGTGCATGCCGGGCGCATCCTCGATCTGCCGTTCCAGTTCGGCGGCCAGCGCGAGCACGATGTTCTTCTCGTACATGCCGCTGGGACCGATGGCGCCGGGATCCTCGCCGCCGTGGCCGGCGTCGATGGCCACGATCATGTCGCGATTGTCTTCGGGCAGGCTGCGGGCGACCGATCGGACGCGTTCCTCGGCCGACGTGGCATTCCTGGGAAACAGGTCGAGCACCAGCCGGTGGCCGTAACGACCGGTCGGCGCGAGGAGGAAACTCTTGACGCGGGAAGCGTCGGCAAGGTCGAGCACCACACGCAGGTCGTCGCCGTCGCGAATGCCGTGGCGCACCTTGCGCACCACGCCGCTGACTTCGGGGTCGATTTCGGGTTCCAGCGCCATGCTGGTGCGATCGATGTCGACGACAAGCCGGTCCGGACCTTCCAGCGCGAAGACCTTGTACTCCACTTCGCGGTCGAGATCGAGCACCACCCGGGTCTTGTCGGGACCGGCCCAGACGCGCACGTTTTCGACCTCGCCGGCGACCAGCGAGCCGGCCAGGCAGAGCAGCATCAGGCAGATTGAAAGGGCTCTCGAGTCCATGAACGGGGCTTTGCGCTTTCTCCGGTTCCCTACATTCAATACTATGCACCGAATCAATACGGTTTGCAAGAGCAAAAAGTCTATTCATTTTAGCTAGATACGAGATGAATGTGACCTGAATGCTCATGGGCTTCCGGTAAATGGGCGTTCCCCGCTGCGTCGGCGCTTGAATTATTCTTGGGCGGCAGCATCTCTAATTCAGTTTCGATAACCCGCCACAAGGAGTCCGGAATCATGTCCAGTGAAGGTCTGCATGCGCCGCGCGAGCGCTTGAGCAAGAAAACCCTGGCGATGCACCACGCCATCGTGTCGCTGATGGAGGAACTGGAGGCGGCCGACTGGTATCGTCAGCGCGCCGACGACTGCGAGGACGAGGCGCTCAAGGACATCCTCCTGCACAACATGCGCGAGGAAATCGAGCACGCGGCAATGGTGCTGGAGTGGCTGCGGCGCAACGACGACGATTTCGACGAGCAGCTTCGCAAGTTCCTGTTCAAGGAAGGCGAGGTGACCGAGCACCACTGAAGCACTGGAGCGGGATTCAAGGACGCAGAATCCTGAGCCACCACCAGAAGTTGACCAGCCCCATCATGGATGCGGCCACGTAGGTGAACGCGGCCGCAGTCAGGATCTTGCGCGCCGCGCCCCGATCCTCCTGCTTGAGGTAGCCGCCCTGGGTGAGGATGGGCAGGGCGCGGCGAAAGCTCGCGTCCAGCTCGGTCGGCAGGGTGACCAGGTGGACCAGGATGCCCGAGGCCAGCGCGGCAAGGCCGACCAGCAAAAGGGTCAGGCCGGCGCTGGGAATCTTCAGCGCGATCAGCGCCACCGGCATCAGCGCGATCAGCACCATGCCCAGCTTCTGGAATTTCTGCACCGATTTGACCATTCGGGTGCGTGCGATCAGCGGCTGGTAGCCGTCGGCGTGCTGTATCGCGTGGCCCACTTCGTGCGCCGCCACCGTGACCGCGGTCAGCGAGGCCGTGCCGTAATTGGCCGGACTCAGACGGACCACGCGCGCTTCAGGATCGTAATGGTCGCCCTGTTCGGTCTGCTCGACCGCCACCGATTCGAGACCCGATCTATCGAGCAGGTGGCGCGCCAGCTGACCGCCGGTGCCCGGATAGCGGTCGGCGGGCTGTGAATAACGCTTCATGACGCGCTGCACCCACCAGCCGGGCAGGACCACGACGCCCAGCAGCAGGACGATTCCGAGAATGATGTGCATCTGTCAGGCGTCTCTGAACGATTCGACCAGGGCGAATGCCTCGCGGCGGTCCATGCCGCCGACCCTGGCAAGTATCCGCGCGGCGCGCGCCGGCGGCAGCTCCGCGGCCAGTTCGCGGGCGAGCAGCGTGGTGTCCAGGCTTCGAGCCAGGGCTTCGTCCGTGGCGCCCTCGATGAGCAAGACAGCCTCGCCGCGTTGCTGGTCCGGGTCGCCCTGGACCCAGGCCGCGAGTGCCTCGAGGCGATCGCGGCGAATGGTTTCGAAGCGCTTGGTCAACTCCCGCCCCACGGCCGCCAGCCGATTCGCGCCCAGCGCGGCGGCGGCGTCCGTCAGGACCGGAACAAGGTCGCGCGCCGGCACGTAGAACATCAGCGTGGCGCGCTCGCGCGAAAGTGACTCCAGCCGCTTGCGGCGCTGGCCGGCTTTTGCCGGTAGAAAACCTTCGAAGCAGAACCGGTCGCAGGCCAGGCCGGCCGCCGAAAGAGCCGCGATGGCGGCGCAGGGCCCGGGTACCGGGGAGACGCGGATTCCCGCCGCATGGGCGCGGTCGACCAGCCGGTAGCCGGGATCGGAAATCAGCGGCGTGCCCGCGTCGGAGACCAGCGCCACATCTCGTCCACCGATCATCAGCTCGATTAGCTCCTCGACCGCGCGCGATTCGTTGTGATCGTGCAGCGCCACCCAGCGCGGCGGTTTCTCGCGCGGCGGCAGCAGCTTCCGACTCACGCGGGTGTCCTCGGCGGCGATCACGTCGGCCTCGGCCAGCACGTCCCGCGCTCGGGGCGAAAGGTCGTCGAGGTTGCCCAGCGGGGTGGCGACGATCCACAGCGTCCCGGGTTCGGCCGATGTTCGGGTCAAAGACTCTTTCCGTTGCGAATAACGACGTTATTATGGCACCCATGAATCGAATCGATAGCAAGGCGCCGGCCTGCCTGCTGCTGGCCTTGGTACTGGCCGCCTGCGCCCCTTCAGGCCCCGATATCCGCCCCGATCAGCAGACCCGCGATCCGGACCGACTGGCCGAGCGTGGGCGATACGTCGATGCCGCGCAGGCCTGGCTCGAGCTGGCCGAAGAACAGCCGGCGCGTGCCGTCGAGGCGCGAATCGCCGCCGCCCGGCAATGGCTGGCAGCCGGCCGGCCCGACGAGGCGAGGGCGCTCGTCGCGGATTTGCGACTGGAACGGCTCGCGCCCGACCTGGATTTCGAAGTGGCGCTTCTGGGCGCTGAAATCGCGCTGGCCGAGCGCGATTTCACGACCGCCGGCCGGATTCTTTCGTTGCCGCGCGACCAGGTGCCGGAATCGCTTCGCTCGCGCTTCGACGCGTTGAACGAACGCCTGGCCGAGGCCAACCCGAATTCCCCCGCCGCGCGCGTGGAGGCGTTGGCCGAGGCGCTGCGCGAGCCCGAGTTCCGGCCCGAGATGGCGCTGGCGCTGCTGCTGGAACTGCCGCTGGAGACGCTCCGCAACCTGCAGTCCGAACATGAAAACCGGCCTGCGCTGGCCCCCTGGCTGGATCTCGCTGTTTCGGCGCGGGCGCGGTTGATCGACGATCCCGAGCTGCAGCGTGCGCTGGCCGAGTGGCGGCAGCGCCATGGGCTGGAGGCGGAAGTCGCCGATGACCTGTATCGATGGATCGCGGCCTGGCGGCAGACGCTGCCGATGCCGGAGAGCGTGGCGGTACTGTTGCCGGGCGACGGCCCGCTGGCCCGCGCCGGCGAGGTGCTGCGCGAAGGGCTGCTGGCGGGCTGGCTGCAGATGCCGCGGGATCGTCGGCCACGACTCGATTTTCATTACCTGGACAACGAGCCGGACGCCGCCGTCGGCGCCTGGTTCGAAGCGCGCGAGCGGGGCACCGATTTCGTGATCGGCCCGCTTGCGCGCAACCAGGTCGGCGCCCTGCTTGCGTTGCCCGACCTCACGGTGCCGACGCTGCTGCTCAACAGGCCCGTCGAGGACGGCGCGTTGCCCGCCCCGGACCGCCCGATCGCGATGCTGGCGCTCCCGCCGGAAGAAGAAGCCGAGCTGGCAGCCGTGCGCGCGCTGGTCAACGAGTTCGATCGTGCCGTGGTGGTGGCGCAGCAAAGCGACTTCGGCCGGCGCGTCGCCGACCATTTCGGTGAGACGTTCCGGCTGGGCGGCGGGCAGGTGATCGCACGCACCGAATACGCGGCCGGCGAGTTCGACCATACCGAGACACTGGAGGCGCTGCTGGAAATCGACCGGTCGCGCGAACGCATCGCGCGGCTGGAGCAGGTCCTTGGTTCCGACGTCGCATCGGAGCCGCGGCGCCGGACCGACTTCGACCTGGTCTTTCTCGCCGCACGCGGCGGCGACGGCCGCCAGATCATGCCCCAGCTTCGCTTCCTCGGGGTCGAGCCACGTCCGGTCTACGCAACCTCCGATATCTGGCCCGGCGGCAACGTGGGCGGCGACCTCGACGGCATCCAGTTACCCGTAGCGCCCTGGATGCTGCAAGAGGGTGAGCCGGCCCGGCAGCGACTGCGCGCCGAGCGTCTGTATCCCGGGCTGGTCGGCGACCCGACCTTGAGCGAGCTGCACGCCCTGGGCCGCGATGCGCTCGCGCTGGTCCCCTGGATGAGCATGATGAAGCGCGACCCCATGCTCTACCTGGCCGGCAACGTCGGCCGGCTCCGGCTGGCCAACGGCATCGTGCTGGAACGCGACCTGCCGTGGGCGCGCATCGAGGACGGCCGACCGGTTCGTTACGAGCCTGCGCCGGCGGACTGATGTTCAAGCGCCGGGCCGGTGATGCGGGCGAGCGCAAGGCCGAGCAGTTTCTCAAGCGCAACGGGTTGAAGTTCGTCGCGCGTAACTGGCACTGCCGGCACGGCGAGATCGACCTGGTGATGTTCGACGGCGAATACCTGGTGTTCGTCGAAGTGCGCCTGAGAACCCCCCGAGGCTTCGCCAACAGCGCCGAAAGCGTCGACTGTCACAAGCAGCGCAAGCTGGCCCAGGCCGCAGCCATGTTCCTGGTCAAGAACGCGGCGTGGCAGGATCGCCCGTGCCGATTCGACGTTGTCGGCATCGAGGGCGACACCGGGGAGATGGCCTGGATCCGGCATGCGTTCGAGGTCTAGTCGCGCCGAAGCGCGACGGTTTACGGTTGGACGCTTTACGGTTTACGGAAAATTCGCTTGTGTGCCGATCTTGAAGTACCGGGTTTTTCTTTTGCGCACGAAGCCATGAATGAGAAACAAACGCTGAGATCGCCGCGTGCACCGCTTGCGTAAAGCGTAAAGCGTCCAACCGTAAAGCGTAGTCCTTCAACCAGCTAACCAGCTAACCAGCTAACCAGCCGACAATCCCGAGCACCGCCACCGCATAGACCGCCGCGATCAGATCGTCGAGCATGATCCCGAACCCGCCGTGCACTCTCCGATCCAGCCAGCCGATCGGCCACGGCTTGACGATGTCGAACAGGCGAAAGGCGACGAATGCCGCCAGCCACCAGGCGTAGGTCGGGGCGCCGTCCCCGACGAACGGCACCAGCACCAGCACCAGCCAGATGCCGACGAATTCGTCCCATACGATGCCGCCGTGATCGTGCACGCCGAGCCGTTTCGATGCCCTGTCGCAGATCGGGATTCCGGCCAGGAAAGCCGCAGTCACGAACAGCAGCCCGGCCCAGACCGGCAGACCCGTCAACGGAAACGCCAGCAGCATGCCGGCCACGGTGCCGAGCGTGCCGGGGGCCTTCGGGCTGAGTCCCGAGCCCAGACCAAAGGCGAGGAAGCCGGACGCGGTTCCGGTCGCGGTCAGCCTGAGCGTTTTCCTGTCCAGCTCGATCTTTTCGTGCATGCGTTCATCAGTCCTGTCGAGTCGAGTGACGGCGACGCCCGGCGTCGTGGGGCAAAACTGCCGGACCGGTCAGCGGAAGTGGTCCCAGCCGGATTCGTTCGTCTCCAGTGGCCGGCCACCTGCGTCCAGGCATACGATCCGGCCCGAATCGGTGACGCGGCCGATTTCGGTCAGTCTGACGCCACCTGCGGAATCGGGCAATTCCGTGCCTTCGGCAACCAGCGCGAGCAGTTCGTAATCACCGCCGGCGAATTGCAGCGAACAGCGCTCTCGACGGTCGGGTGAGGCTTCGGCCAGCGCAATCGACGTCGGCAGTTGGTCGCACCGGATTTCGGCACCGAGTTTGCCGACCATGTGCGCCAGG
>MDTG01319904.1_pt1 | contig 15471 bp, 11 predicted proteins | sample 811421 | NCBI WGS metagenome assembly MDTG01 (sample SAMN05326645, study PRJNA326480) | marine metagenome | isolation source: seawater | place: Pacific Ocean: South East | collected 2011
CCCTGTCTCGCGCAGAAGAATGGCCCAATGACTGCCATCAAGGATGTTCCCGGACTGCCGCGGGTCCTCCTGATCGGAGATTCCATTTCGATCGGCTACACCCTGCCCGCGCGTAACGCCTTGCAGGGAGTGGCCAACGTGCACCGGATTCCCACCAACGGCGGGCCGACGAGCAAGGGTCTGGAGCATCTCGATACCTGGCTGGGTGAATCGAAGTGGGATGTCATTCATTTCAACTGGGGCCTTCATGACCTCTGTTACCGGCACCCCGAGTCCAGGACGCAGGGTCGGCGGGACAAGGTGAGGGGGACGGTCACGCATAGCGTGGAAGACTATGCGGCCAACCTGGAGAAACTCGTTCTACGTCTCAGGCAGACCGGAGCACGGTTAATCTTTGCCACCACCACCCCGGTGCCCGAGGGAGAGGCGGGTCGCAAGGCCGGTGACGACGTGCGCTACAACCAGGCTGCCCGAGTGGTGATGAAGAAGCACGGTGTGGCAGTCAATGACCTGCATGCGGTCATGGCTGGAAAGATGGAAGAGTTCGGAGTCCAGCCGGGCAATGTCCACTTCAAGGCAGAAGGGTCCAAACTCCTCGCGCGCTCTGTTGCGCGGGTGGTTAGGCAAGCCCTGGCAGGTGGGAAGAGAGAGGACGGAGGCGAGGCGGTAGAAGGGCCCTAGCTCTTTCCGATCAATAACTGATCGATGAGGGCGGAGGTGTCCTCCAGCCCCTTGTCGCGTCCCTCGCGGGTAGCCCAACCTGAAAATCCTACGTCCTGGAGGGCAGCCCGTACCTTGTCCCAGTCGACGTCGCCTTCTCCAAGGCGGCAGAAGCCGTTTTTCCTGCCCCAGTCCTTGATGTCCAGCTTGACCGTCCGGTTGCCGAGAGTGCGAATCCATTCCTCGGCCGGGGCAAATTTCTGCATGTTGCCAATGTCGAAGTAGGCGCCCACCCATGGATTGTCAAAGGCGTCGAGGTAGTCCCGGAAAACGTCCGGGGACTCACAGAAGCCGTTCCAGACCGTCTCGATGAGAATGCGTATCCCTAGTCGGCTGGCGAGGGGCAGGATCTTGCGGACCTCCGCGATGGAACGGTCCCAGACGTGCTGATGGGTTTCCTGTGCTCCTCCCACGCGGCCGGGCACGAGGAGAACAGAGGACCCTCCAAGGCGGTAGGTGTTCCGAATATCCGTTTCCATCTGAGCCAGGCCTCTGGCACGGGCATCGGCATCGGGACTGCTCAGCCGATTGCCTCCCCAGTGCCAGCCACAGACCAGTCCGTGAAACATGACACCTGTTTTTTCCGTTGCCTCCGCATAGGCCGCGGCCTGCCCAGCGTTACCGCTTTCCACGCCATCGAAGCCGAGGGCCTTCAGGCGTTCGAAGAACTGAAGTGGGGTTTCGTTGCCCTTCTTGCCACCCTTGACGGCTTTGAAGATTCGCGCCTTCAGGGAAGGCCCTTTTCCAGAGGCAGTTTCCCCGGCGGCAAGACGGGGAGAGAAGGTGGTGGCGGTGGTGGCTAATGCGGTGGTAGCCAGGAAATTTCGGCGAGAAGGAGATTTCTTCATGGGGCTCGAAATACAAGGGAGGAAATATGGTGCAAGAGCAAGGCCAAACCCGGAGCTCGAGGCCGGCAGGCCCCGTGAGACCGGTCCGAAGTGGAGCGCCGGGTCTCAACTTGCCATTCGGACCCTTGTTTCCTATACCTAGGAAAGCATGAACCTGTCTCGTCGAAAATTAATCAAGACCGCAGCAGCAGCAGCACTTGGGGCGCCCGCAGCTACGCGGGCCGCCAACCTGAATAGCAGGGGGCAGCACGCCTGCATCGGAGTCGGGGGAATGGGTTGGAACGATTTCAATAAGTTCAGATCTCATGGAAAGACGGAGGTTGTTGCGATCTGTGACGTGGACAGCAATCGCCTGGCGCGGGCTGCGAAAGAAATGCCAGACGCCCGAGCCTATACGGACTGGCGGGAGCTGCTGGCCAAGGAGAGTGACAGGGTTGACTCCGTGAATGTGACCGTGCCTGATCACATGCATTTTCCCATCGCGATGACGGCGGTGGAAAGCGGCAAGCACGTCTACTGCCAGAAGCCGCTTTGTCACGATGTGGCGGAGGTGCGCCGCCTCACGGAGGCTACCCGGAAGGCGGGAGTAAAGACGCAGCTGGGCACCCAGGCGGCTGCGGGGAAGGGAGACCGGACTTTCGTCCACTGGGTCAAGAGCGGCGTGATTGGTAAGATCAGGCGGGTGGTGCTCTGCTCAAACCGTCCGGGCGCGATCAAAAGCTACCGCTTTGTGGGACCTCGCCCGGAACAACCCGAAAAGGCCCCGAGCCACCTTGATTGGGATCTCTGGACCGGGACCGCTCCGACCCGGCCCTACGCGCCTCATATATACCACCCCGCCAAGTGGCGTTCGTGGCTCGACTTCGGGACCGGCTGGTCGGGTGATATCGGATGCCATGTCTTTGATGCCACCTGGAAGGCCCTGGGACTCACGGCACCCCGGACCGTCAGGGCCCGCGTGCAGGAGTCGTGGAAGGAGTCGAAGATCCGCCGGGGGGATACCTGGCCCCAGAGTGATCACATCACCTGGGTCTTTCCGGGCACGAGCATGACTGCAGGGGAAGAAATTACCGTTGAGTGGTTCGACGGACTCTTTTATCCGCCTGAGGAGGTCCAGGCTCTCGTTCCCACCAAGCCTTATCCGCATGAGTCCGCCATGGTGATTGGCACCGAAGGGGCCATCATTCTGCCGAACGGGGGGATGCCCACCCTGCTCCCCCAGGAGAAGTTTAATTCCGTCAAGACACCGGAGCTGGAGCCACGGGACCATTATCATCACTTCTGCGATGCAATTCACGGAGAGGCCCAGAATGAGTCCTACTTTGAGCAGACGGGTCCCATGACCGAGGCTATTCTGCTCGGAACAGTTGCCGTCCGGGTTCCAGAAACCTCGCTCCAATGGAATTCCAAGAAAATGGTGGTCACTAATAACACAGCTGCGAACAGTCTGCTCAGCCGTAGTTACCGGAAGGGCTGGAGCATAGCCGGCTTCTAGGGTCTCTTGACGGTCAAGGGAGGGGATCATGGCGGGCCGCGGCTCCAGAGCGTTCCACCCGCCGGACAGCGAATTTGGATTATGAGAAATACGTTTCTGCTCTGCGCTTTCTTCCTGAGCTGCTTCGGCAATCTCGGGCGATCAGCCGAACTCCTCAAGGACCTTGGAGAATCTTGGGACTATCTCCTGCCGAGGGACGCCATCGGCGGTGCCATCGATCCGGAGCGGATCTCGCCTTCGTTCCCCGACACCTGGATGGACCCTGTCCGGCTAGGCTATGTTGATCCACCCTTTGACAACGAGTTCGGGCCGGGAACGGGTTATTTTGGATACGGGACAATCAGTGGATCAACGATCACGACTAATGTCTGGAACCCGGGAGGGCTTCTCACTGGTGATGAACCGCAGAGTGGACAAAGAGGTGCAGTTTACTTTCGAACAACAGTGACTCCGACCCAGCCGGTGGAAGCAATCCGCTTTTCCGGGATCATCGACGATGGGGCTATCGTTTACTTTGACGGGTTGGAGGTGGCCCGTATCAACATGCCGGGGTCGGCTGGCGGCCCGGCTGGCTGGGGGTTGCTCGCCGCAGCGGGCGGAAGCGAGGTCGACGAGATAGAACAGTTTGTTCAACTGAACCTGCCGGCCGACGTTCCCATCGTGGTGGCAGTTTCGGTCCATAATTCCAGCCTGACCAGCTCTGACCTCGGCTTTGACCTGAGAATCGAATCTCTGGATCGAATCACCCCGGGTAACGATGCATTTGTCAATGCCACGCCACTGGGCAGCAGGTTTCAGACCGTGGCGGGGACTACCGGTGACAGGGCGGGCGGCCAGGGGGCCAGTCGCGAGGACGGCGAACCTCTGCATGCCGGCAATCCTGGTGGAGGATCAGTGTGGTGGAGCTGGACCCCCAACCGGAGCGGCCGCGTCTCGGTCAGCACTGCCGGCTCTGATTTTTCCACCTTGCTGGCGGTCTACACCGGGGACGAGGTCGGCGACCTGCAGCTGGTCTCCCGCTTTGCCAGCCTTTTTGTTCCCGCCAATAGTGCCGAGGAGCCTTTTCACCCTGCTTCCCGTGTGGAGTTTGATGCCGTGGCGGGCACGACCTACCATCTTGCGGTGGATGGAGCTGATGGAGGATTCGGAGAGATCCTGCTCACGATAGGCTCGGCTTTTACACCGCTGGACCCGGTGGAAGAACTCATCGGGGCGGGAAGCGAGTGGGAGTGGCTTCTCGCTCTGGACGGCACCCTTCCGGTCGATCCAGAGCTCCTTGACGTGGACTTTGATGGGACCTGGAAGAACTCGCTCCTCTACGATGGTCCTGCCTTCCAGGGGCCGGACCCGGCTCCTCTTGGATACGGTGTGCTTGGGGCTGACCCCATCGCGACTGATATCTGGGGAGGACAGGACGCGAACGGCAACGGGCTGGACGATCCCGCCCCTTTGAGCGGCAGACGGTTCACGACCTACTACCGGACCTTTTTCACGCCAGCGGAGGACGTGACCCACGTAGCCTTCGAGGGGTTGGTAGATGATGGGGCCATCATCTATCTCGACAGCCTTGAGGTGGCGCGTATGAATGTGGCGGCCAACCAGAACTCCACCGACTGGCAGGCTGTGGCGGTCAACGCCAATCCCGCCAGCGGAAATACGGAAGATGCGCCGCAGCTTGTCTTTGCTCTGAACCAGGCTATTCAGGCTGATCAGGAGGTAGAGATTGCAGTGAGCGTGCATAATACGAGTGGGACCAGTTCCGACATGGGCTTCGACCTTCGCGTTTGGTCAGCCAAGGACCCTCTCGATCCTCCGCCCGGGCCCGGACCCGATTTCGGTCTGGAGGTGAACCCGCTCGCCGAAGCCGGTGTCCTTGAAATCAGCTGGGAAAGCGATCAGGCACGTGATTACCGGGTGGAGTTCAGTCCCGACCTGGAAAACTGGTCTGTCATCACCCCCGACCTGATCCAGGGAGATCCCGGTGGAATCAGCAGGATTACGAACAGCCCCGGGCGGCCCTCCGGGTTCTACCGGGTTCTTGAATTTGAGCGGGTGCCCTGATCCGGGGCCTCCTATTTCTCGACGATCCAGACGTTCCGGAAAAATACCGGATTTCCATGCCCTTGGAAAATTATGGGGCCCTTGGGGACTTCCTTGCGCGTACCTCCGGCACCGGTTCCTTTGGGAAGCTGAACTGCATCATGGATGGTGACTCCGTTGTGAACGACCGTGATAGTGGCTTCGCGGGTCTTCTGGCCGTCGTTACCGAATCTGGGGGCAGCGAAGTCGATGTCGTAGGTCTGCCAGGTAAGGGGAGGAAGGCACATGGGCACGTCGGCAGTCTTGAAGCGGTAAAAACAGCCGCACCACTGCTTGGGGTCGGAGCGCACGGGGACTTTCACATGCTTCCTGTCATAGACGAGGCCGAAGGTATCGAGGACCTGCACCTCATAACGGTTCTGAAGGTAGACTCCGCTATTGCCCCGGTCCTGGCTGCTGAACGGCGACCTGGGCTTGTAGGGAAGCCGGAATTCGAGATGCATGCTAAAGTCCCCGTATTCCTTGCGCGACTGGGCGGGGGGGATGAGCAGGCCGTCCTTCCCCTTTCCCTTGACGAGGTCGGAATCAATAGTGTCACCGACCAGGATGTCCGCTCCGGCCGGTGGGCTTTTGCCGAGGGTCGGACTTTTTCGGCGCACCGTCTCCGCCCCAAGGAGGAGAGCTTCGACCTTCGGCTTTTCAATCACGCTGACCAGAGGCGGGGACTCGTCCCACCCCGCACCGGGAAGACCTCCAGCGAACCGGCTCACGTAGAACCGACCTTCCCCAAGGGCGGCGACCTGGATGCCCTTTTTACCTTTCAGGTATTCGCCCTGCACCTTGAAATCGGGGTCCTCCGCGGCAGCCCTGGCCGGATCAGTCCAGATGGGACCTTTTGGCTTGGCCCCGAAGGTCTCGTTCCCGACGAGAAGGAGGAAGAGGGCACTGGCGAGGAAGAGCGGCAAGCAACCGAATTTCATATGAAGCAGAGTGAACGAATCCGACAGGCGGGCAAGCCGGGAGCAAAGCTAGTTTCGCCGGGCTTCCCGGGGGAGGGAATGGGAATGCACGAAGCTTGCGCTTGAATCTGGGAGGCCCAGGCGCAAGGCTCTCCGGCAACCGGATAGCAACCAGGAAATGAGCAAATCATTCGAGATCGAAGGCAAGCTGAAGGTCATTTACGACGTCCAGACCTTTAACAGTGGATTTACCAAGCGCGAGTTCGTGGTAGAGGTGGAAGACGGTAACTACCCTCAGATGATCAAGTTCGAGTGCGTCAAGGACAGGACTGCACTTACCGAGGGGTTGCAGGTCGACGATCCGGTCAAGGTGACCTTTGACATTCGCGGCAACGAGTACAAGGAGCGGTTCTATGTTAACCTGAACGCGTGGAAGCTGGAGCGCCTTGGAGGTGGTGTGCCGGCACCGGGTGGACGGGACTATGGTGACGAGGATGCTCCTCCCGGGGTGGGTGATCCTCCGGACGACTTTTCGGAGGCCGAGGAAGACGACATCCCTTTCTAGGAATCCGGGGTCGTCCCGGAGGGCCTGCTGCCCGATGCGTTTTCCAAGTCTGCCAGCAGAAAGAAGGGAAACGGTGGCTACCGTTTCCCTTCCATCGGTCTGTCGGAAAATTCCGTTCAGCTGCGGGGCGCGATGTGAATCTCCACCCGGCGGTTCCGGGCTTTTCCTGCAGCGGAATTGTTGGAGGCAACTGGCTGGGACTCGCCGAAGCCCTGCGGTACCAGGCGGCCCGGGTTCACTCCCTGTCTTGCAAGGCGATTGGAAACCGCATAAGCCCGTTCCCGGGAAAGGCCCATGTTGTAGGAGGCACTCCCGTCCGAGTCAGTATGCCCGTTCACCAGCACGGTGGTGCGCTCGAACTTGCGGAGCACGATGCCAACCGAGTCCAGGGTTCGATAGAAGCTCGTCTTGATGCGGGAGCTGTCCGTGTTGAAGGTGATGTCGTGAGGCATGTTCAGGATGATATTATTGCCACTCCGGGTGACACTGACGCCGGTGGTGCGCAATTCCTGGCGGAGCATGGCCTCCTGCTGGTCCATATAGTTGCCGATACTTCCACCTGCTAATCCGCCGATGGCAGCTCCGATAAGGGCCCCGCGGGTGGCATTGCCATCTCCCACGTTATTACCGATGATTCCGCCGAGAAGAGCCCCGGTGGCGGCCCCTATGCCGGCCCCGGTGGTGGCTTTGGAAACTTGCGGCTGCCCGGTATAGGGGCTCTCGGTCATGCAGCTGGAAAGGCTGAAGGCGGCGAGGAGGGACATGCCGAGAACCCGTCCGTGCTGGTTCGAAAATAGTTTCATGGTCAGGGGATGATAGAAGGTTAGCTGGCAAATTCAATCTCCGAGGGGCGGAAAGAGCCTTCCCGGCGCCAGAAGTTGTAGTCTTAGACCGGGCCAGGAGCGGGTCTATTCACGCTTTCTGCTGATGCGCGCGCCTCAGCCTCCCTTTCCCGGGGCGCCCCGGCCTCAGGCACCGCAGGTAGAGGCCGGGGAAAGAGCTGGAGGTCGCGTGAGCTGCGGGTCCGGCCGGGCCTCCGAGCGCAGGCGTTTCTATAGCGTCCAGCCCTTCCGATACTCTCTTTTGAGGAACTCCCCGGCCTTGGGAGCGTTGGGAAAACGCATGTTCGTGGCGTCCCATTCCAGCTTTTCGCCAGCCCGGAAGGCTACGTTACCGAGATGGTTGGCTTCCGTGAGCGGGCCAGCGTAGTCGAAATGGCAGGTTGTGGGGGCTCCCGTCTTGCAGGCACGAATCCACTCCTTGTGGTGGCCAATGGAATCCGGAATCGTTTTCTCCGGCCGCACGAAATCCTTGAAGTTCTCCTCCGGAAGCAGGAGGTGCTTTCCGTAGTCGGAAAGAAGCATGCCGTCATCTCCGATGAAGAGGACACCACTGCCCCATCTCGGAATCCCGCCGTTTTTCCAGATTTCCGGTTTTTCTGCGCCCTGGTACCAGCTCAGAGAGAGAGGCGCACGAGTCCCGCGCGCCCCATATTCGTAACGTGCCCACATCGAGGCGGGAGCAATCTCGGGATGGGGATCTGGGCCGCCAGCCTCAATTGTCAGGGGGGCATCGAGATTCAGGGCCCAGAAGGGAAGGTCATTCCAGTGGCTGCCGAGATCAGACATCGTGCCATTGCCGAAGTCCCACCAGCGATACCACTTGGGACCTGGAAAGTATACCGAGTGGTAGGGGCGCATGGGTGCGGGGCCAACCCAGAGATCCCAGTTCAGTTCCCTGGGAACGGGTTGGGCTTCAGCCGGCCGGTCCTGGATATTCACGATATCACGATTTCTCCGTGCGTCCTCCGGACTCTGCCAACCCCAGGCCCGCCCCACCCAGACGTGGACCTCCTTAACCGTTCCGATGGCACCGGACTGGATTAGCTCCACTACCCGGCGGTAGTTTTTGCCAGCGTGGATTTGAGTTCCCTGCTGAGTGGCCACGCCCGCCTTGCGGGCGGTTTCGGTGACAAGGCGCGCTTCGTGGACATCACGGGTGATTGGTTTCTCGCAATAGACGTGCTTTTTCTCACGAAGGGCCGGCAGGATTGCGAAGGCGTGGGTGTGCTCGGTAGTGCTAACCACCACCGCGTCGTAATTCCCCGGGTTGTCGTAGAATTTACGGAAGTCGTGATAGGTTTTCGCTTTTGAGAACTTCTTAGCGGCACCTCGCAAGTTGTGGTCATTGACGTCCACCACAGCCACGATGTTTTCGCTTTGACCCACCGTGTGCATGTTGTGCCCCCCTCGTCCACCACAGCCGATCACAGCTACATCAAGCCTGGAGTTTGGTGATCTGGCACTGACGATGGCGGGAAATCCGAGAACCCCGGTTGCGGTAGCTCCATGCAGGAAGCGGCGGCGCGAAGAATCGGCGGACAGGTCTTGTATTTTCATGACTGGAACCTCGATACGAGTGTGACAGTGAGTCTCGATCAAGATTTTAGATCAAGAGGAAAGGTGAGGACTTTGGCATCTCTCCAGAATGGGGCGCAACTTACTGGTAATCCGGCCGTTTATACCCCTGTGAAGCTGTTCATTTCTATCTTCGTATTGCTGTCGGGAGGGACGGTCCTGGGTCAGGGACCCCGACCGACGGATCTCGGTGCCAGCCCCCAGCCCGTGGGAGATGCTGGGGTGGCCTGGTATACGACCTGGGAAACGGCCCTCGCGGAAGCCCGGCGTTCGAACCGACCGATCTTCTTCATGGCGGCGGCCGCCACATGCAATGGAATCTCCGGGGTGTTCTGACCCGGATACACCCAGACGCAGAACGGTCTGTTCTCGCAGAAAGATTTTATTGAGGCCTCGCGGGCCTTCGTGTGTGTGCGGTTGGAGTCTTATGAAAGTGAGGAACACCAGAAGATGGTTCGGTCCTTCCTCGGCGGTCGCTTCGAAAACACCGCATTCTGTCTTCTCTCTCCGGATGGGAAAAGCCGGTTGTCGGGCACGGGTCGAAGCCCATCTCAGGGATTGCGCCGGGGGAGGGGAGCAGGGCGGGGCGGAGTCATCGAGACCATGGAGCGCGTGGCAGCAGGATTTCGAGTGAGGTCCTCTAGTAAGGGAGCAGTAGTCCAGGACTTCCACAGCTTCCGGCAGGCCTTGAACGTAGCCTCCGGAGATCAGCGTCTTCTGCTCTACGTGGTAGCCCCGGGTGAGGAGCGGGAAGGGCTGCGCTTGCGTCTCCGGTCCCTGATGAGCGAGAAGGAAATCGTGGGACGGTTCCATGTCGATTTTGCGGAGGACGAGCCGGATGCGAGATGGCGGGAGGCGGTCAAGGGGGAGCGAGCAAAGACGGCCTTCTTCGTAATTCGCGCCGATGCTTTCGGGCAGACGGGCCGCGTGGTGGAGGAAGTTCCCCTGAGTTCCGGGCTTGAGGAGCTCAAATCGGTTCTTCTGGAGGCCAATGCGTCCTTTGCCGGAACCGAGGAACGGAAGGTTTACAGTGAACATGTGGCGAAAGGGCGTCGGGCGGGAATCTACTTTGAGAATGGAATGCCCTATGGGGAGGACCGCGATGCAGATGGCGTCATTGACCACCGCGGAGGGCGGGGCGCGGGCCCCGGGGGAGAGGAACGCCGGAGGCCTCCTGGAGGCCGGCGTGGACAACCCCGGGGCGAGCGCCGGCCGGGAGCTCCCCCCCGCCGGGAGCCGGGCGGGCAGGGTTGAATTTCCGGGAGGGGTCCGGGTCGGCCTGCCGGAGGCCTTTCAGGGCCCGGGCCACGTGTCGGAAAGCCGATAGCCCTCCGGCCAGGGATCTTCGGGATGGAGCCGGTGTGTGGTGGTGCCCGTGATCCAAGCCCTCCCGGAAATACTGGGGCGGAGGGCTGGAATTTTTCCGACGGAGGTCAGCTGCTCGATGTGGCAGAGAAACTCGGACCCGATGATTGAACGGGCCTGGTAGGTGTCGCCAAGTTGCATCAATCCTTTTCGGTGGAGAACGGCCATGCGGGCTGAGCAGCCGGTACCGGTAGGGGAGCGATCAATTTTTCCGGGGCGGATAGCGACTGCATTGGAACCGGTGAGCAGCTTCCCGTGTCGGGTAAGCGGGCCCGCAAACTGACAGAAGGAGAGATGGTTCCATTCCGGAACATCGGGGTGGGAAAACCCGAGCTGTTCATTAGCGGCCCTCACAATTTTCAGGCCCAGCTCGGTGAGGTGGCGGGCGTGGCTTGGAACGAGATCAAGGTGGAGTGCTGCCGCGTCCACGATCACGAAACTATCCCCTCCGTAGGCGGTATCCACGATGAGCGTGCCGTAGCCTTGAACCTCGAGCGGGACGTCCAGCTGGGCAGCGAAGGACGCCACATTGGTGATGGTGATGCGTTCAGCCTTGCCATCCTGACATCGGGCAAGCACTTCGATTAGTCCTCCGGGCGCTTCCAGGACGAGACGGGTTTCCGGCTCTGTCATGGGCAGGATGCCATGATCCAGCAGGACGGTGGCGACACAGATGGAGTTGGAACCCGACATGGGTGGCGTATCCGCGGGCTCCATGATGAGAAATCCCATGTCGGCCCGTGGATCGGCTGGGGGGACGAGCAGGTTCACGTGTCGGAAGACACCACCTCGCGGTTCGTTCAGGACGTAGTTGCGCAGGGTTTCATCTGTTGCAAGGAAGGTCCGCTGCTCCCAGAGGGTTTCGCCCGGCGGGGGGGGGACGCCCGCTACGATCACGTCACCAACCTCTCCCTCGGCGTGGCAGGTGATAATTTCGATGGGAGCTCGCCCGGACATGCTTTCCAGCTACAGGTCCTTGAGCCACCGCTCGCAGGGCTTGGTCCACTCCGAGAAAGGGTATCCGGTTGGCCGCAAGCCCTTTCCGTGTCCGCCCCCGGGGAAGATATGCACCTCATAGCGGACCTCTTTCTCCTGCAGGCTGAGCAGGTAGCAGAGGAGGCCCGGGGCAAAAGGATCATCTGCCGCCACTGTGGTGAAGAGGGGCGGGAAGCGAGTGGCGGGAGGGACCCTGCGAAGGAGAGGATCGATGGCCGTGCTCTCTCTGGTTTCGGTGAGATAGGCAGGGTAGATCGGAAGGAGAAAGTCTGGCCGGGCACTGGCCTGGTCGTGCCGGTCGATGGGCTCATAGGCTTTTGTGTCTGCGTGATGAAGGGTGAGCATGGTGAGGTGCCCCCCGGCGGAAAACCCGAGGACCCCGATCTGATCGCGCCTGATTCCAAACTCGTCTGCCCGGGAACGGATCATACGAACGGCGCGTTGGGCGTCCTGTATGGCCACGGTGTGCTTTTGCAGCCCCTCGCGTCGCGGGACTCGATACTTGAGTATGGCGGCCGTGATGCCCTGCCCGTTCAGCCACTCGGCGATCTCGCTCCCCTCGTGCTGTGCGGCAAGGATATTGTAGCCGCCCCCGGGCAGGATGATCACGCACCTGCCATTCGGTTCCGCGGCAGGCCAGAGATGGAGAGTCGGTTTGCTTACATCGGTAATCCGCAGGACGTTGTCGCCCCGTTCTGGCATCGATTCAGAAAGAGCAGGGGTTGGGTCGTCAGGTCGCGAGCCGTCGCCGGGCCAGATTGGAAGTACGGTGAGGGCGTGCCCGGTCTTACGCAACGATGCAAGGCGTTTGTCTGCCGGAGACCACTGGGCAGGGGGCAGGACGGAGGGAGTTTGCTGGCTGACCTTTTCCTTGAAGGTGCCGATCGGCCAGAGTTCCAAGCGGCGCATGAAGCATTCGGCCCACTCGTTCTGGACACCGATGAATCCTGAAGCTGGTTGCGCATTGCTCCCTTCGTTAACCACGGTTCCGTTGAGGAGGATACGGTAGGAACCACCCTCACAGATTACCTCCATGCGATTCCATGCGCCCGCTGGCTTTTCTACGTCCCTTGCCCCCCGGAATCCCTTCTCGTCCTTCCACCCGGGGTCGCGATCTTTCCACCGGATGCTCGCTGCTGATTTTCCGGCAGGAGGAAATGTGAGAGGCTGGCCGCCTTTCTTCCAGCGATAGCCTCCCGGGGTCTTCTCAACCTCGCAGGTCAGGCGGGTAGTGATCAGGTTGCCTTCCCCATCCTTGCCCTGGAGCACGTTGATGTCTCCCATCGAACCCTCGAGCATCTGGGCCTGGATGCAGGATTGCCATGTCCCGGAAAAGGCCCCGTCGGGGCCGTGGCTGTGTAGCAAAAGGCCACAATCGCGGGCCCGCTCAAGGCGCTTTGACCATGTTTTCTCTCCCCACCGGTATTCCATGACGAGATGATAGTCCCGATAGGCTTCGCGGGTTCGAAAGTAGCCGAAGCCCTTTCCGGTGACCTGGAGAACGCCGTTCTTGATTACGGCGACTTCATCCCGCCGGGTAGTCAGGGAGTTTTTCTCGCTCAGATGAAACACCCAGTCCTTGAAGGAAGGGTCGGCGAGGAGATCAATTTTCCCGGTTGGGGCTGTAGCCGCTGGCAGGAGTGTTGCAGGGGCGAGGGAGAGCGTGAGAGTGACGAGAAGCGGGCGGACGGGCATGATGGGAGAAGCAGAGGGGTCTGCGGCCGATTGAACAAGGAGAAACGACCTTGCGTGTCTCTGGCTCGATCCCGGGAGGAACGGTCGATCTTGCAATCCATAAGCGAATTCAATCCGCTTCATCGAGGGAGGCGAAGGCGCAGAGAAAATGATGAGAGCAACATCCGGAGTGATCAGGTAAATGAGTGTCGCGCCTTGCCCGATGAAATGCTACCAGTCTGGTGACGCATGAAGGGTTGGGTCGGTGCTCTTATTTGGCTTGGACTGGTGGCCTGGCCCGGAGCGCGGGGTGCTGGAGAAAAGGGTAGTGAACAAGCCCGGCAGGATCATGCGCTCCTGCGCGCGAATCCGGAAAGCGCAACGAATCTAGAACGCTTCGAGGCGGCTTGGCTGGATGCCGGGACGAGGGCCGGATTGATGGAATTCCTGGTCAGACGCGCTCGGGAAGGTGAGGCGGTGGACTGGCGGATCCTCGCGTCGTTCTTTGAGCGGGGCGGCCGGGAGGAGGAGGCGCTTGGAGCGTTGGATAACGCAGTCGAGAAGTCACCGGACGATCCCGCCCTGAGGCTGGCGCGATCTCGGGTGCAGGCCCGCCTCCTGAACTTTGAAGAGGCTCTCGCGGATCTTCAGCACGCTGGCCCGGTTACCGCGGAGAACGGGTATTCCGTGTTGCGGGGCCTGTATCTGATAAGAAGTGGACGGCCCCGGGAGGCGGTGGCGGTCTGGGGAGAGGCGCTCGCGGCCCGGCCTTTCGATGAGGAACTTCATGAGGACCTGATTGAACTGGAGGTAGCGGAGGGGCTTTTTGAGGAGGCTCTGGAAAAAACGTGGAGCCTGCTGGCGATCACGAGGGATCCAGACAAGAAGGTTCTTCGTCGGCTGATGCAGGGGGACATCCTGCTTCTCCTGGGCAGGCGTGAAGAAGCTCTGAAGCTGTTTCATTCCGTATTGGAGGATACGGTGGACGGCAGCTGGCTTGAGCGAGAGGTGCTGGTGCAGGTCGAGCGGGTTTTTGCGAGGGAAGAAGACCCGGATGGGTTCTGGAATTTCTATACCCGGATTCGGAAAGAATTTCCCGGTCGCGTCGGACTGCGCAGGGCGCTCGCGGACCGGCTCGCGGCGAGAGGGGACGTAGATGAGGCCGCTGCGCTCTTCCGGGAGGTAATTCAGAGCGCTCCGGGAGACCGCCATATCCACGGAAAGTTTGTTGACCTACTGGAGGGAGTCGGCCTCTTTGAAGAGGCGGTAGGCGAACTAGAGATCCTCGTAAGTAAACCGGGTGGAGCGGCCTGGTTTGATCGCCTGACGGCGCTGTATCACCGGATGGGGGATCGCAGGGGCGTGGAGGATGCTCTCAGCCGTATGCTGGCCTCTGCGAATCAGGATGGGGGGCCTGCGGGGCTGCTCCGGGTGGCCCGCCTTCTCAAACGCTACCAGTTGGTCGACCGAAGCGGAGAAGTCCTGCTGGAGGCCTGCCGGAAGCATCCTGGGAACGCCGAGCTGAACGAAGCTTTGGCCTCTTTTCTTGCGGTCCAGGGTCGGGGCGAAGAGGCGGTAGCGTTGTGGGGTGACATGGCGAGAGATGCGGGACGGGACGGTCTCCTCGCAGTAAGTCGGAGTCTGAGTGCGCATGGGTTCGTTGAGGACGCGTTCACAGTGTTGCAGAACCGTGTTCCCGAATTCGGGCGGGACGCATCCTTCCTCAGGCACTATTGCGAGGCCGGGGTTCTGGCCCGGCGGGGGGAGGAAGTCTGGAGGGAGGCCTTACTCCTGACAAGGTTGGCACAGACACCCGACACTCTGGACAAAGCCTTGGCACAGGCGCTGACGGTGGCACGGCAGGTCGGCGTTGAGAGTCTCGTGGAAGATCTGGAGCAATTGGATTCGCCCGGGGAACGTTGCCTGCTGGCGGCATTGCTCGGCCAGCTAGGATTCGACGAGGAGGCCCTTGATATTCTTGCGGCTGCGGAGAAAAAGGAAGGTCAGGATGGAAAGCGACTCCTCGTTGAACGACGGGTCAGGCTCCTTGAGCAGCGTGGTGACCTGGTGGGTGCAGCGGAAGCGATGCGCTTCCTTGTCGCTTATCCTGGCGAGGACCGGAGTGAGAACCTGCTTCGCCTCGTTGACCTGCTGACACAGGATGGGAGAACCGAGAGGGCCCTGCAGGTGGTCAGGGACTGGCAGGATAATTCTCCGGATGACCGGGTGGCCTCGAGACGCGCGGTGGAACTCCTTCAGCAACTGGGACGTGATGAGGAGGCGGCTCGTGAGTTGCGCAGGGCGGTCTCCCGGTTCGGACCTGGGGATGAAGATTCAGGCAGCGCCCTCGCCCGCTTCCTCGTGGAAGCTGGGGAGTTGCGGGAGGCTGGGA
>MDTG01268456.1_pt1 | contig 15469 bp, 13 predicted proteins | sample 811421 | NCBI WGS metagenome assembly MDTG01 (sample SAMN05326645, study PRJNA326480) | marine metagenome | isolation source: seawater | place: Pacific Ocean: South East | collected 2011
CCCAAAATATTTTCCCTCAAATGTTGAGCTAAACAAAATTGGATATTTAGAGTCAAAAACAATTCTAGAAGATTCCCTTAATGCACTAAATGCAGATGAAGTTGAAGAATTAATGAAAAAAGTAATTTTACTTGATGTTAGGAACGAGAATGATTTTGCAAAATCTCATATTCCAGACTCAATATTTGTTGGACTTGATGGAAGGTTTGCACCATGGGTTGGAGAAATTTTAGAAGACATAAAGAAACCCATAATTCTTATAGCCCCTATTGGACGTGAAGAAGAGGCAATTATCAGGCTGTCAAGAGTTGGATTTGACAATATTAAAGGTTATTTAGATGGTGGTATTAAATCCTGGATTAATACTAATAAACAAACATGTTCAATTGAAAATATTAAAGCTAGAGATTTTGTTAGTTTAAATACAAAATTTGATTTAGATGTAATGGATGTTAGATCCCAAAATGAATATTTAGGCGGATCTGTGAATCGTTCAATAAATATTCCTCTTATTAGCCTAAATAATAATCTAGAAAAAGTAAAAACTAACAGTAAGATATACGTTTACTGTAAGGGTGGATACAGAAGTATGATAGCCAGTTCAATTTTATATAAAAATGGGATAAAGCATATTACCAATATAACTGGTGGGTATGATAAAATCAGCTTATATATAAATTAAAATTAAGTCTTGTCAAAGTCTACTAATTATAAAAAATTTAATTTACTTTTTTAAATACTGACAAATTGGCATAATATAAATTAATTACTTAATTTTACATGTTAATTGTTTATTATTAAAGAAAAGTCCTTGTATATAGAAACTTATGGTTGTCAGATGAATTTCGCTGACAGTGAGGTTGTTGCTTCAATCCTTGAGAAAGAAGGTTATCAGCTAACCAATGATTCAAAAAAAGCGAATCTCGTTCTACTAAACACCTGCTCTATTAGAGATAAAGCTGAACAAACTGTTCGCAAAAAGCTCAAAACATTTAATTCTCAAAAAAAAGAAAATAAAAATCTTAAAGTAGGACTTTTAGGCTGCATGGCTGAGAGATTAAAAGATAAACTTCTTGAGGAAGAGAAAATTGTTGATTTAGTTGTTGGTCCAGATTCATACAAAGATTTACCCAATCTTTTAGATGAGGTTGAACACAATCAGAAAGCAGTTAATGTTATATTATCAAAGTCTGAAACATATGGTGATATATCACCTGTTAGAATTCATAATAATGGAATAAATGCATTTGTCTCAATTACAAGAGGCTGCGACAACATGTGTACATTTTGTGTTGTTCCTTTTACAAGAGGTAGAGAAAGAAGTAGGAATCCTGAAAGTATCCTTCGAGAGATTTTTGACCTTAATGAAAAAGGATATAAGGAGATTACCCTACTTGGACAAAATGTTGATAGCTACCTATGGTATGGAGGAGGACCGAAAAAAGATTTTAAAAAGGCAAGTGAAGAACAGAAAAAAAACTCTAAAAGGTTTTCTCATTTACTTGAAATGGTTGCTTCAAATTTTCCAGATATAAGAATTAGATTTTCTACATCAAACCCTCAAGACATGACTATTGATGTTATTGAGACAATGGCTAAATATGAAAATATATGCAACTATATTCATTTACCAATTCAATCAGGTAGTAATAGAATCCTAAAAAAAATGAATAGACTTCATACAAGAGAAGAATATATTAATCTTGTAAAAAATATAAGAAAAATAATTCCAAATTGTGGAATTTCGCATGATATGATTACTGGATTTCCTACTGAATCAGAGAAAGATCATCAAGATACTCTATCTCTTATGGAAGAAGTGAAATATGATTTTGGATATATGTTTGCTTATTCTGAGAGACCTGGTACATATGCTGCAAGAAATTTTAAAGATGATGTCAGCCCAGAGTTAAAACAAAGAAGACTGGAAGAAATTATTACTCTTCAGCAAAAACTTAGCTTTGATAGGAATAAAAGATTTTTAAATAACTATTGTTCTGTTTTAGTTGATAAATCATCAAAAAAGTCAAATGAATTTTGGAGTGGAAGAACTAGTGAAAATAATGTGGTTGTGTTTCCAAAGTATAACTTCTCGTTAGGAGATATTGTAAATGTAAAAGTTAAAAGTTTTACAACTGCTACATTAATAGGAGATATTAATAAAGTAAAAGTTTAATGGAAAAAATTCTTTCAGTAAAACAGAGGTTTGGAATTATTGGAGATAATCCAAAATTAAATCGAGCTATTGAAAAATCAGTTCAAGTAGCAAACTCTGATATATCAGTACTTGTTACTGGAGAAAGTGGAGTGGGTAAAGAAAATATTCCAAAAATTATTCATCAATATTCACATAGAAAACATTCAAAATATATTGCTGTTAACTGTGGTGCAATCCCAGATGGCACTATTGATTCTGAATTATTTGGACATGAGAAAGGAGCTTTCACAGGAGCTACAGCAAATAGAAGCGGTTATTTTGAAGTTGCAGATGGTGGAACAATTTTTCTTGATGAAGTTGGTGAGCTTCCTCTTGCTACTCAAGTTCGACTTCTTAGAATTCTTGAAAGCGGTGAGTATATTAAAGTGGGCTCCTCGAAAGTAGAGAAAACTAATGTTCGAATAGTAGCTGCAACAAATATTAAGATGGATGAAGCAATAAAAAAAGGTAAATTTAGAGAAGATCTCTTTTACAGGTTAAGCACTATTATTATAAATATTCCACCACTAAGAAATAGAAAAGAAGACATTCCAATTCTATTTAGAAAATTCGCATCTGATTTTGCGCAAAAATACAATATGCCAACTTTAAGATTAGATGAATCTGCTCAAGAACTTTTATGTCAACAAGAATGGAGAGGAAATATTAGACAGTTAAGAAACATTGCAGAACAGATGTCAATTCTTGAAAAAGAAAGGAACCTTAAAACAGACACTTTAAATAATTATTTGCCTAATAAAGTTTCAAAATTACCAGCTACTTTAGATGATGTAAAAGAAGACTCCTCTACCTTTTCTTCAGAAAGGGAAATTCTTTACAAAGTTTTATTTGATATGAAAAATGATTTAAATGACCTTAAGAAACTTACACTTGAATTAATGCAGGGAGAGGATTCAAATGATGTTAAAGAGAAAAATCAAGGGTTGATAGAAAAAATATATGGAGAAGATGAACAAAATCAAGATTCAAATAATTTAGATCTGCAATCAGATGTAAATATAAATGTCCATAATGAAATAGAGGATAGCTTTGAATATGCTGAAACAATTGAAGAAGAAGAAACGCTATCCCTTCAAGATAAAGAAGTTGAAATGATAAAACATGCATTAGTTAGAACAGGCGGTAGAAGAAAAAATGCTGCAAAAGAGCTAGGAATTTCCGAGAGAACACTTTACAGAAAAATTAAACAACACAACTTGGGTGATGTATCAGAAATGTAAAAGATTTATTATTATTATTATTATTTCATCATTAGTAATCTCTTGTGGAATATATAGCTTTACAGGGTCATCTATACCTGTTGGTGTTGAAACCTTTCAAGTAGATTATTTTGAAAATACCGCTGGTGGAAAACCAGGATCAACAATAGAGCCAGGACTTGATAGAGATTTTACAATCGCTCTTCAAGACTTAATTGTTAATCAGACTAGCCTTAATCTTGTCAATGAAGGTGGAGATATAAAATACAGTGGTGAAATTATTGAATTTAGTGTTACCCCTATGGCTGCTACAGCAGAAATAAGAGCTGCTCAAAATAGACTTACAATGGCTGTAATGGTTAGTTATGAAAATGTTCTAAATGAAGAAGATAATATTGAAAAAAGATTTTCTTTTTATTATGATTTTCCTGGTAATCTTCAGGTTTATGATATTAAAGACTCTGCATTAGAAGAAATTTTTGAAAGAATAATACAAGATATTTTTAATGAAACATTAGCAAAGTGGTAAAGACGTCAGAAAATTCATTTTCAAAAATTATAACTGAATTTAATCCTATGGATTCAGATAAATCCCTGAAACTAAAAAAAATTCTAAACTCATATCCATATTTTCAATCTGCATCTGCTCACTATTTAAAGACTCTTAAGTCTCAGGAAAAGGATGCATATATGGAGTTACTTCCTAAAACAGCTATTCTTACATTTAATAGATCTATTCTAAGAAATTGGCTCTACAGTGAACAAAACTTTGAAGTTGAGAAAAATAATAAATCTGAAAAATATACTTTTTTAGATTGGTTCGATATTATTAATAATGAAGCTCCAAAAGTTGATGAAAAATTTCATTTAATTGATGAGTTTATCAAAAATTCCCCAAAAATTCAAATCAGTAAAAATTATGAATCTAATTTAAGTTATGAATTTGATAAAAAAATTAAAGATGAGCTTATAACTGAAACACTTGCAAAGATCTACACAAATCAAGAAAAGTATAATAAAGCTATCAAAGCATATGAAATATTAAGCTTGAAATATCCAAAAAAAAGTAGTTTCTTTGCAGACCAAATAAATAAGTTGAAAAAATTAAAAAATAAAGATTAATTATGGGAACTTTCTGGATATTAGTATCACTTATAATTTTTGTTTGTATTCTTTTAATTTTGGTTGTTATGGTTCAAAACCCCAAAGGTGGTGGTTTATCATCAACATTTGGTGGTGGACAACAACAAATCGGAGGAGTTAAAAGTACTACTGACTTCCTAGACAAGAGTACATGGGTCTTAGCAGCAATCATCCTTGTTCTTATATTAGTTTCAAATGTAACTCTGATGAATGACTCTGAAAATACAGATTCTATCCTAATTGATGATACAATTCCTGAACAGTCTATTCCAGAAATTCCTGAACAGTCTATTCCAGAAATTCCTGTTGAATCAGATTAATAAATGCCATGATGTCAGTTAATAAATAACTTTGATATACATGTGCAGGTTGGCATAGTTTATGAAAAAAATAAAATAAAATAATATGAGTAAAATTAATATTAAACCACTAGCAGATAGAGTTCTCGTAGAGCCTTCAGAAGCTGAGACTAAAACTTCATCTGGAATTATAATTCCAGACTCTGCAAAAGAAAAACCTCAAAAAGGAATAATTGTAGCTGTTGGTCCTGGCACAAAAGAAAACCCTGTAACACTTAAATCTGGAGACACTGTTCTCTATGGAAAGTATTCAGGAACAGAATTACAGCACAATGGTGTTGATTACTTAATCATGAAAGAGAATGATATTATTGCAATCGTATAACTTAAATTAAAAAAAATGGCAAAAAAAATTGAATTTGATATTGAAGCACGTGACGGAATTAAACGAGGTGTAGATGCATTGGCTAACGCTGTTAAAGTTACACTTGGTCCTAAAGGAAGGAATGTTATTATTGGTAAATCGTTTGGTGCACCTCAGGTAACTAAAGACGGAGTTACTGTAGCTAAAGAAATAGAGCTTAAAGATAATCTTGAGAACATGGGTGCTCAAATGGTTAAAGAAGTTGCATCAAAGACTAATGATCTAGCAGGAGATGGTACTACTACAGCTACTATTTTAGCTCAATCTATTGTTACTGAAGGTCTTAAAAATGTTGCAGCTGGTGCCAATCCAATGGATCTTAAAAGAGGTATTGATAAAGCTGTAACATCAGTTGTAAACGGTCTTGAAAAACAATCTGTTGAAATAGGTAATGCATCTGAAAAAATTCTTCAGGTTGCCAGTATTTCTGCTAATAACGATGATACTATTGGTAAATTAATTACTGAGGCTTTTGAAAAAGTTGGCAAAGAGGGAGTAATTACTGTTGAGGAAGCAAAAGGTACTGATACATATGTAGATGTAGTAGAAGGAATGCAGTTCGACAGAGGATACATTTCCCCATATTTTGTTACAGATTCAGAGAAAATGGAGGCAGATCTTGAAACTCCACAGATTTTAATCACTGATAAAAAAATATCAGTAATGAAAGATATTTTACCTATTCTTGAACCAGTAGCCCAATCTGGAAAGCCTCTATTAATAATTGCTGAGGATATTGATGGAGAAGCTCTTGCCACATTGGTAGTAAATAAACTAAGAGGCTCTCTTAAGATAGCTGCTGTTAAAGCTCCAGGATTTGGTGATAGAAGAAAGGCTATGCTTGAAGATATCGCAATTTTAACTGGCGGTACTGTAATTTCAGAAGAAAGAGGATTCTCTCTTGAAAATACAACAATAGATATGCTTGGAACTGCAGAAAAAGTTACAATTGATAAAGACAATACTACTGTGGTTAACGGTTCAGGAAATAAAAATGACATAAAGTCAAGAGTGAACCAGATTAAAGCACAAATCGAGACAACTACATCAGATTATGATAAAGAGAAACTTCAAGAAAGGCTTGCTAAACTTGCAGGAGGTGTAGCAGTATTGTATGTTGGGGCTCCCTCTGAAGTTGAAATGAAAGAAAAAAAGGATAGAGTAGATGATGCACTTCATGCAACAAGAGCAGCAATTGAAGAAGGAATTGTTGCCGGTGGAGGTGTAGCTTTACTTAATTCAAAAAATGATTTAAAGAAAGTTAAAGCTTCAAACTCTGATGAAAGCACTGGTGTTCAAATAGTAATCAAAGCTATAGAGACTCCACTTAGAACAATTGTAGAAAACTCTGGAGGAGAAGGTTCAGTTGTTGTTTCAAAAGTACTAGAGGGGGAGAAAAACTTTGGATATAATGCCAAAGAGGGTAAATATGTAGACATGCTTAAAGAAGGTATTATTGATCCTAAAAAAGTAACTAGAGTTGCTCTTGAAAATGCAGCATCTGTTGCAGGAATGATTTTAACAACTGAGTGTGCACTGGTAGACATTAAAGAAGAAAACCCAGCTCCTATGCCTCCGATGGGAGGTGGTGGAATGCCTGGAATGATGTAAACTTTAATAAACCTGATTAAAAAACCTGCCTCGAGCAGGTTTTTTTGTAATTTAGATTTCCTACTATGAAGAAAATTAAATCTGCTCTTATTTCAGTTTTTAACAAGGATAGAATTGAAGAAATCTGTTTACATTTATTATCTAATAATGTTACTATTTATTCCACAGGTGGTACTTATAATTTTATATCTAATCTTGGTTTTTCAATAAAAAAAGTTGAAGATCTTACTTCATACCCCTCTATTTTAAATGGTAGGGTTAAAACTCTTCATCCTAAAGTTTTTGGTGGTATTCTAAAAACTGATTCTAAATCAGATATTGAGGATTCAAAAAATTATGATATTCCTGATATAGATCTTGTTGTCGTTGATCTTTATCCTTTTGAAGAAACTGTAATAAATACAAAAAATCACAATGAAATAATTGAAAAGATTGATATTGGAGGTGTCTCACTTATTAGAGCTGCAGCAAAAAATTATGAAAATGTGGTATGTATTTCTTCGTCATCTCAATATGAAGAATTAGTTAAGGTTTTAAAGACTAATTGCTCAACTGATATTTCCACTAGAAAAGAACTTGCGCTAGAAGCATTTAAAAAAAGTTCTAATTATGATTCTAAAATATTCTCTTACTTGAATAAAGAAGATGTTAAAGGTAATTCAAAAATTAGAGAATTAAGATATGGAGAGAACCCCCATCAGAAAGGAAGATTTATTGGTAATCTTAATAATTATATTACTCAAATAAATGGTAAGGATATATCCTACAATAATCTTTTAGACATTGATGCATCTCTTGACTTACTTAGAGACTTAAAATCTAATAAATCTCTTTTCTTAATTCATAAACATAATAACCCATGTGGAGTTGCAATTAGAGACTCTGTAATTGAAGCCTACGAAGACGCTTTATCATGTGATAATATCTCTGCATTTGGTGGTATTCTGACATGCAATCAAACAATTGATAAAAAATCTGCAGATCAAATTAATAAGTTGTTTTTTGAGATTATAATTGCTCCTAATTATGATAATGAAGCACTAACTATATTAAAATCAAAAAAAAACAGAATCATAATTAAATTAAATAAAATTCCTACTAAAATTATTCAAAGTAGATCGTGTCTAGATGGTTTTCTTGAGCAAGATTTTGATAAAAAAATTGAGAATTTTAATGAATTTAAGGTTGTAACTAATCTATCCCCAAATAATAAAAACTCTGATGATCTTGTTCTAGCATCAATAATAGCTAAGCATACTAAATCAAATTGTATTGTTATTGTAAAAAATCAACAATTAATTGGATCTGGAATGGGACAAGTGTCTAGAATTGACGCATTAGATCAAGCGATTGAAAAATCTAAAAAATTTGGATTTGAACTTGAAGAGTCTAGTCTTGCTAGTGATGCTTTTTTTCCATTTTCTGATTGTGTTGAGATCTCATTTAAAAATGGTATAAACTCAATCATTCAACCTGGGGGATCTGTTAGAGACCAAGATTCAATTGATTTTTGTAATGAAAATGAAATGTCAATGGTGTTTTCAGGAATCAGACATTTTAGACATTAATTAGCATTATTTAACTAACTTTGGCAATTATTATGGGATTTTTTACTGAAGAAATAGCAATTGATTTAGGTACTGCGAACACACTTATCATTCATAATGACAAAGTTGTAATTAATAGTCCCTCTATTGTAGCAATGGATAGAACTACAAAAAAAATTATTGCAATAGGTGAAGAAGCAAAATTTATGCAAGGTAAAACTCATGAGAATATTAAAACTATTAGACCCTTAAAAGATGGTGTGATTGCTGATTTTGAAGCTTCAGAGAAAATGATAAGTGAGTTAATTAGAAGCATTCCTACTCTTAAAAAAAGATGGTTCACACCATCTTTAACAATGGTAATTTGTATTCCGTCCGGAATCACTGAAGTTGAAATGAGAGCTGTAAAAGAATCAGCTGAAAGAGTTAATGGTAAAGACGTACATTTAATTCATGAGCCTATGGCTGCTGCAATTGGAATTGGAATTGATATTGTTAAGCCAAAAGGTAATATGGTGGTTGATATAGGAGGAGGAACTACTGAAATCGCTGTAATTGCATTATCAGGAATTGTATGTGAAAAATCATTGAAAGTTGCTGGTGACGTTCTTACAAATGATATTGTATATTATATGAGGACTAAACACAACCTCTATATTGGTGATAGAACAGCTGAAAAAATTAAAATTGAAGTAGGTTCAGTTTCAGAAATCTTAGATGATCCGCCTGATGATATGCATGTTCAAGGAAGAGACCTTCTCTCAGGTAAACCTAAAGAAAAAGTTATTTCATATATAGAGGTTGCAAAAGCTATAGACAAATCTATTATTAGAATTGAAGATTCTATAATGGAAACCCTATCTCAAACTCCCCCTGAGCTTGCTGCAGACATATATAATACTGGAATATATTTAGCAGGAGGAGGTGCCTTACTTAGAGGGCTTGACGAAAGACTATCCAAAAAGACTGATCTTCCTGTTTATATAGCTGAAGATCCTCTTCAGGCAGTTGTTAGAGGAACTGGAATAGCTCTTAAGAATATTGATAAATTTAAGTCAGTTCTAATTAAGTAGATAATTTAATGCAACTAATAATTAATTCCATATATAAATACAGGAACTTAATTATATATATTATTCTCTCAGTAATAACTTTTAATTCACTTTATAATAATAGTGGAATTCATTATACTAAAATTGCAAAAATTTCAACTTATTTATCAGGAAATTCATCAACTTTTTCGTCTTATATATACTCTTATTTTAACCTTAGAGAAAAGAATCAAATACTTATCAATGAAAATCTAGATTTAAAAAATAGATATAGCGCTAATTTAAAAGAACAAGGTTTAGACAGTAATTCCTCAGAATCAAAATCTATAAAAAGTGCTAACATAATATTTAACTCAATCAATAGAAGTAAAAATATAATTGTTGTTGATATAGGATCTCTAGATGGAGTTAATGATGAGATGGGTGTTATTTCTTCTTCTGGTATTGTTGGTATAGTTAAAAGTATAACTGATAATTACTCATCAATTATATCAATATTAAATATAGATTTAAAAGTTAATGCTGTTTTAAAAAAATCATCAACAATTGGATCTATATCATGGGATGGTATAAATCCAAAAGTTCTAAAATTAGATGATATTCCACTAAGTAGCTCAATAAAAATTGGGGATACCATTGTAACTGGAGGAATGTCATTTTATTTTCCAAAAGGTATCCCAATTGGAAGTATTATTAATTATGATAGCAGCTCCGTAGAGGGTTACTATGATATAGATGTAGCTCCTTACAATGATTTCTCTTCTTTATCTAATGTTTATATTCTTGAACGAGCCGATAATGAAGAAATTAAAATTTTATTAAATGACTAGAGAATTTATTAAAAATAGTTTTTTTTATACTTCAATCTTAGTAGCTCAATTACTAATTTTTAATCATTTTAATTTATTTGATATTATTACCCCTTCTGTATACTTGATTATATTTATTCTTTACAAGACTACATACAGTAAAACTTTCTTAATTTTTTTAGGATTTATAACTGGACTTATTATTGATTTTGCAATGCAAACATATGGTATTCATGCGTTTGCTACAATAACGATTTGCTATCTTAGAGAAAGGATAGAAATAAATTCATTTGGTATAAATGCAAATTTACCTTCAGCAATGATTAAGGGAACTCAAATGATTAATAGATTAACATTTTTCATGCTTATTATACTTATTCATTCGTCAATATACTACTCTCTTGTTTTCTTTAATACTGAAATTTTAGGAAAAATATTTTTTTATACAATTATAAATTCAATTGTTACCTTTATTATTACCTGGATTATTACACAATTAATATCCAATAATTAAAATGTTAAAAAAGAATCTTCTTATTTGGTTAACTATTATTTGCTCGTTTATTTTTGTATTTAAATTAGCTTCACTTCAATTATCATCAGATCCATATTTTAATTCAGACTTTGCAATTCAAGAAATATCAGTATACCCAGAAAGAGGATTAATATTCGATAGAAATGGTGAGCTTTTAGTCACCAATCAGCCTATGTATGATTTAATTATAATTCCTGAAAATACAGCAGAGTTTGATACTACTGAATTATCAAGACTTATTAATATTGAAGAAAAAGAACTAAAAAGAAAAATGTCAAATGCTCAAAAATATTCTCTAAAAATACCTTCAGTAATTAAAACACAAATATCAAAAGAAGAAAATGCTTTTCTTCAAGAAAAAATATGGCTTTATAATGGATTCTATCTTAAAAAAAATTCAGTAAGAGACTACGTTAAACCTTTTGCAAGTAATATAATTGGATATACAGGTGAGGTAGATCAAAGTGAAATCAATATAAATAATTATTATGAAAATGGTGAAATGATTGGAAAGCAAGGAATTGAAAAATACTATGAAAATGAGCTAAGAGGAAAGAAAGGGAGCAATTACTTTCAAAAAGATAGGTTTAATAGGGTTATATCATCTTATAATAATTCTGATGAAGATGTTGATCCAATTAAAGCTAACAACATAACGTTAACAATAGATATAAAACTTCAAGAGTATGCAGAAAGCCTTCTAAAAAATAAAAAAGGAGGTGTTGTTGTAATTGAGCCTGCAACTGGAGAAATACTTACTCTAGTAAGTTCACCAACTTATGAATCTAATCAATTTATTGGAAAAGATAGAACGAATAATTTTCAAAGATTGCTAAATGATTCTATTAATAAACCATTATTTGATAGATCCCTTCAGGCACAGTATTCTCCTGGTTCTCCAATGAAAATTTTAAATGCTTTAATAGGACTACAGGAAAAAGTAATTAATGAAAATACTTCTTTTACATGTAATGCCGGACATTATTATGCAAGAAATGCTTTTATGGGTTGTCACAATAAATTTGGAACAATAAGTAACTTAAAAAAGGGAATTTACAACTCATGTAACACTTATTTTGCCAAGACATATAAAATGATTTTAGATAAATACGAAACTCCAAGTGAAGGTCTTGATACTTGGGCAAATCATATTAAAAGTTTTGGTTTGGGTAATTATTTAGGATACGATTTATTTATAGGGAAGAAGGGGTTTATTCCAGAATCAAACTATTATAATAATTTTTATGGGAATAATAGATGGGGATCCTCTACTACAATTTCAAATTCAATTGGCCAGGGTGAAATATTAACAACTCCTATTCAAATGGCAAATTTCACATCTGCAGTTGCTAATCGAGGATATTATTATAAACCACATTTTGTAAAAAAGATAAATAATGAATCGGTATTTGATGATAAAAAAAACTATACAACTATTGATAAGGAAAATTTTGATATTGTAATTGACGGAATGGTTGAGGTTGTTAATAAAGGTACAGCTAGAATTGCTAAAATAAAAGGCATTAATGTTGCGGGAAAAACTGGAACTGTTGAAAATTTTATCTTAATTGAAAATGAGAAAAAACAATTGACTGATCACTCTACATTTATTGCTTTTGCTCCAGCTGAAAATCCAGAAATTGTTGTTTCTGTTTTTATTGAGAATGGATACTGGGGAAGTAGATGGGCTGCTCCAATAGCAAGCCTAATAATTGAAAAGTACTTAAAAGACAATGTTGAAAGAAAATGGCTTGAAAATAGAATGGTTAATGGAAGTCTTCAAAGTGAATATGAAAAACCTTATAAGTTTAAAACATTTTCAATAAATGAATAGTTTTAAAATATTTAAATATGATTTAACATCTTTTATTTTATACACTCTATTAGTAGCTTTTGGAATAATAAATATTTATTCATCCACATATAGTGAATCATTTACATCAATATTTGATTATTCTACGATTGTTGGAAAGCAGCTACTATTTTCTGTAGTATCTATAACTTGCTTTTTTTTTATAATTTTTACTAAAAAACAATTTTTTGATAATACTGCACCCCTATTATATTTTATTTCAATCATATTATTAATTAGCTTATTCATATTTGGAGTAGAAAGAGGTGGAGCTAAGTCTTGGTACATAATTGGGCCAATTAGTTTTCAGCCTACAGAATTTGCAAAACTATGTACTGCATTATTTGTTTCAAAATTTCTAAGCATTATTCAAACAGATCTAAAAAAGAATAGGGATATTTTTATAGTCGGGGCTATAATTCTAATTCCAATGATACTTATAACTTTTCAACCTGATCCAGGATCTGCAATAGTTTTTTTAGCATTTATGTTTCCTGTTTTACGTGAAGGTTTAGATTTAAAATTTCTATATTTTAGTTTAATTATATTTTTAACTTTCTTTCTTACTCTTGTATTTGGTTTTATACTAATCCTAGTAGTTCTCTCAATATTATTTATTTGTTTTTACTTATATAATCGACAAAAAAAAATTCAAACTTCTCTGATAAAATACTTTTTATCGATGATTATCATAATTGGAGTTTCTTTTTCGACTAATTACCTATTTGAAAATATTCTAGAAGAAAGACACAGGGATAGAATTAATCTAATAATTGGAAAAGAAGTTGATAATCGCGGGATTGGGTATAATACAAATCAATCAAAAATTGCAATTAGTAAAGGGGGGTTATTTGGTTCTGGTTTTTTGGAGGGTACTCAGACAAAAGGAAAATTTGTTCCAAGACAACATACAGATTATATATTTAGCACTATTGGAGAAGAATGGGGATTTGTTGGAACCCTTTTTACAATAATATTTTTTGCTATATTAATAACTCGAATATCAATTAGGGCTGACAAACAAGTTAATCGTTTTAGAAGGATATTTTGTCATTCCTTTGCAAGTTTACTTTTTGTTCATTTCTTTATTAATATTGGCATGTCTATAGGATTAGTACCATCAATAGGTATACCTTTACCATTTATAAGTTATGGAGGGTCAAGTCTTTTAATTTTTAGTTTAATGTTTTTTATTTACTTGAACTTTGATTCAAGTCGTCTAAAGGAAGACTAATCAATATTTACTTGAGAAAGCACATCTTCTCTATTAACAGAATTTAAATCTTTTAAGAGATTCATAGCTTCATCTACATAAATATCTTTTTGAAGAGACTTTATCCATCTATCTCTTTTTTCTTTCATATCATCGTCGTAGGTACTATCTGTGTTTAGATCATTATAATTCCATTCGAAAGTATAAGGTGAAGTGAATTCTTCAATAACTTTTAATTTATCATTTTCAAGCTTAAAGAATTCTTGATCTTTTTTGTAAGAATTATATTCCAAGGAAATTATCTTATCATCTTGTTGAGATTTGATGAGTTTGGCGTGTTGATCAATTATTGAAAAATATTCATTTTGACTAATTCTCTGTTTACTATTTGAAATAGCTTCAGTATAATTAAAAATCTTAATTGAATTATCATATCTAGCAGGATCAATTTTATCCCAACTTAGAGGATTTTCTAAATCTTTTTCTCCTATGTCAATATATGAGTATCTATTTGGAAAGATTAAATCACTTTTCACACCTTCTAACTGAGTTGAACCACCGTTAACTCTGTAAAATTTATCAGTAGTAATTTTAAGAGATCCCAGCTCACCATATGTATTTCCAGAAATTACATTATTTAAATTTATTATATTCTGAACAGTTCCTTTACCATAAGTTTGATTACTTCCAAGTATAATAGCTCTATTGTAGTCCTGAAGTGCAGCTGCTAATATTTCGGAGGCCGATGCAGAAAATTCATTAACAAGAACTATAAGTGGTCCGTCCCAGATAATAGAGGGATCATTATCTCTTAAGATTTCTTTTCTACCGCCAATACTTTTGACTTGAACAACAGGTCCCTTATCTATAAAAAAACCGGTAATATCAACAACAGTTTTTAATGACCCTCCTCCATTATTTCTAAGATCAAGAATTAAACCATTTACTCCTTTAGATTTAAGACCCAAAATTTCTTTTTTGATATCACTTGCCGCATTTCTCTCTCCATAATCATCAAAATCAACATAAAATCTAGGTAAATTAATTAAGCCATAAGTATTTGCAGAATCTTTAATCAAAGATGACTTCGCATAAGTCTCTGCCAGCTCAACAATATCTCTAGTAATCTTAACCTGTTCAATTCCTCCGTCAACTCTTTTGACTGTTAAATAAACATTTGTCCCTTTTTCACCTTTAATTAAATCAGTTGCATCACTTAATTTCATTAAAGATATTTCTGTAGGTTCTTCTTCTAAGGATTGAGAAACAGCAATAATAATATCTCCAACATTCAATAAATTATCCCTCCATACTGGACCGCCAATTATTACTTCAGAAATCTCAACCTGTTGATTTCTTTTGAAAAGTCTGGCTCCTATTCCTTGAAATTTCCCTGATATATTTTGATCAAAAACTTCTTTTGCTTCTGGAGCTAAGTAAGATGTATGTGGGTCAAATTGAGTAACAATAGTGTTTAAATAAATTGAAAACCAGTCTGATCTTTCAAGCTCACTGTTAAATTGGAAAAAATCTTTAAGATTGTCAGTTATTGATGATCTAGATTCTA
>MDTG01374579.1_pt1 | contig 15468 bp, 10 predicted proteins | sample 811421 | NCBI WGS metagenome assembly MDTG01 (sample SAMN05326645, study PRJNA326480) | marine metagenome | isolation source: seawater | place: Pacific Ocean: South East | collected 2011
CCATTGCTCCACCCGGCCATCAATAGAGATATCATTATCATCCCAACAAACGATCAGACGACCAAGACCTAGCCGCCCAGCCAAAGAACACGCCTCATGAGAAATGCCCTCCATCAGGCAACCATCGCCGACTGCAGCGTATGTATGAAATTGAATAGCGCTTTGCGGTTTTTGTGTTTTTGTCTTATGGCACAAATAATGCTCTGCCATAGCAATTCCAACAGCATTCGCAAGACCCTGCCCCAACGGTCCCGTCGTCACATCTGTACCGAGCTGAACATCGCGCTCTGGATGACCCGGCGTTTTACTACCAAGCTGTCGGAACTGCCGCAAGTCATCAAGCGATAGATCAAACCCGACACAATGTAAGACAGCATAATACAGAGCGGAAGCGTGTCCATTAGACAGGACAAAACGGTCACGAGCTGGCCACTCAGGATACGTAACGTCATAGCGCATATGTTCTCGCCACAAAACAGTGAGCACATCCGCAAAGCCCAACACAACACCTGGATGTCCAGAGCGTGCTTGCTCAATTGCAGCAAGCCCCAAGACCCTCACGGCATGGGAACAGCGCTGATGGTCATTGAGACGAGACATAGAAAATTCCGATTGTTGCGTCATAATAACAGTACGCTGTTAGCAAAACAAGAATGGCCATCACCACTAAGCGCAAAAAATGAAGTCGCATGCACAGAAAAAAATGAACCGCTTCATTCGCATGCGCAATACATAGACTATGCTACGATAGGGCTTTCATTTCACCCCAATTATTCCCCACGGAAGCATTCACAATCAAAGGCACATCTAACGACATGACCTGAGTCATGGCATCGCGTATCTTTGGAATCAGCTGGTCAACACACTGAGATTTCACTTCGAAAATGAGCTCATCATGGACCTGTATGGTCAGATACGCCATGTCATCATACGATTGCAGCACATCCTCAACCCTCAGCATCGCCAATTTAATCAACTCGGCAGCTGTGCCCTGCATCGGCGCATTGATCGCAGCCCGCTCGGCAGCCTTACGAACACTGACCTTATTGTGCTTGATATCTGGCAGGTGAATCTTTCGACCCAACACCGTTTTCACATAGCCATCTCGAGCTGCCTGCAATCGTGTGTCAGCCATGTACTCCTTAACAGATGGATACCTAGAAAAGTAAAGGTCGATATAAGCTTGAGCAGTCGATCGGTCCAAGCCAAGCTGCTTTGCAAGACCAAAAGCACTCATGCCATAGATCAATCCAAAGTTGATCACTTTAGCGATTCGACGCTCATTTGCCCCAACATCTTCGGGCGACATGGAAAAAAGCTCAGCGGCCGTAACGTTATGGACATCAGCACCTGTGTTAAATGCCTCAACCAGCGCTGCATCTTTTGAAATATGCGCCATAATCCGTAGCTCAATCTGAGAATAATCAAATGACAGAAGTTGGTAACCATCGGGCGCAATAAATCCTTTTCTTACTGAACGTCCCGCCTCAGTTCTGATTGGAATATTCTGTAAATTTGGATTTTGGCACGACAAACGACCTGTGGCTGTTACCGTCTGCTGAAAAGAACAGTGCACACGACCTTGATAAGATAATGCTGGCAACGCATCAACATAGGTGGACTTGAGTTTAGAAATACTACGAATCTCAAGAATCAGGCGAGGCAACTCAAATGTCTCACCCAAAGTTGTCATGACTTGCTCCGAAGTAGATGGATCCCCTTTTGGGGTTTTTTCAATCACCGGCAATCCCAACTTATCATATAAAATAGTCTGTAGTTGTTTAACCGATGCTGTGTTAAAGGGCTCGCCTGCAAGCGAATGAGCCTGTATGTTAAGTGAGTCAATCTGAGACGCCATGACAACAGACTGGGACTCAAGCAATGCGGCATCTAAGAGAACACCTCGATGCTCCATTTGGGCCAAAGACTTTATCAGTGGCGCATCAATTTCATCATAAAGCCGATAAGCATCGACATCTTTTTCACACAAAATACCCCATAACGATTGTTGCGCAAGCGCTTCCTGAGCCAACAAAGCACCCAAGGTCTGGCCAGAAAGAGCACCACTGTCAGGCCGCTTGGCCCCCTTACCAAGCACATCGTCTCGATCTGGCAGTGGGTCTCCAGAGAATTCACCAACTAAATCAATCAAACCAATGCGATTAGGTCCCTTGATTGCATAGGCTAGCGCAGTAATATCTTCCAATCGATTGGGCAGGACCATCCCATGGAACAATAAATGTTTATAAAATGGCTTTGCATTGACTAGAACGACCTGATTTGAAGCAAAAACGCTGGACGCAAAGACTGAAAGGACATCCGGCCACTCACAACCATGAGTCACATCTCGCATAGGCAAACAAGGAACAACCAATACCCCGCCTTCATAACTCAAACCAAGAGCCACCATATCGCCGGTGGGCTTTGTATCTTTTGGACTATCTATCTCGTAACAAGATAAACCAACCACCGTGCCGGCCTGTATGGCTTGACAACACACCTTGAGCTGCTCGATGTCGTTGATCAGTTCAAATGCAGTGGTGAGCGCCGTCTCAGAGCCACCTAACTCTTTAAGCCATGTTTTGAAACCAAGATCCTTAAATGAAGACAATAAAAATGGAGTGTCTTGCCTCCCACGGGTCAACTTCCGCCAATCAAATGGCAAATCCACATGTTGACATATTGTCACCAACTTACGGTACAACGGTAACGCATCGATCGTAGACCGAAAACTCTCGCCAACTTTACCAGACAAATGATCCGCGTGATCAATCAGCGAATCGATATTACCATATGCATCTAACCACTTGACAGCGGTCTTCGGACCAACCTTCATCACACCAGGAATATTGTCAGATGTGTCACCAATCAATGCAAGATAGTCAACAATCTGATCGGGTCGAACACCAAACTTATTAATCACCCCACGGCTATCTAAGAGCTGATCGCGCATCGTATCAAGAAGCACCACATCATCTCCAACCAACTGGGCAAAATCCTTATCACCGGTACAAATAATGACGGTTGCACCGTCCTCGATAAACAAACGCGCCAGTGTTCCAATAACGTCGTCTGCCTCTTGTTTAGGAACGATACATAGTGGATAACCTTTTGCCTCGATCAGTCGATGTAAGGGCGCAATCTGCACAGATAATTCGTCCGGCATCTTTCCACGATTGGCCTTGTAATCAGGAAAAACATCGTGTCGTGCGGTTGGACCTGGGGGATCAAACACCACCACCACTTCTGCATCCGGATAATCCTGATCCAAGCGTCTGAGCATATTCATCACACCATAAATCGCACCCGTCGGCATACCTTCAGGATTGGTAAGTGGCGGCAGGGCATGGAATGCTCTGAATAAATAGCCAGAACCATCAACCAAAACCACCTGTCTTTGCATGTGTTACCTTTCTGTCCAATAGTGCGGCGAGAGTACCACAAAAAAAGCAAGAATTTCAATTCTACCAATCAACATGGTTAACGCCAACCAACTTTTCACCGATGCACTCAAACCAACAGCGCCTTGCGACGCAGTCAAAAAAACGCCTGTATTGGATAAACTGGCACAAATAGCAAAAAAGGCAGATTGAAAATCAAGACCAAGACCTGTCAATACCAGCAAAGAGAGGGTGAAATAACCAATAAAAATCGAGAAAAACCCACGTAAAACCACCGTTTGATTATCCACAGAGCTACCTGACATACCAACAACACTTGCAGGGTCTGGCAAGACAACGCGTGGATGAATTAACAAGCGACATGCCCTGACCGCCTCTTGAAAAAAGAATTGAAGACGAATCATTTTGATACCACCTGACGTCGATCCGGCACATCCACCAACCATACCTAATAAAATCAATAGATAAGGCAAAAAACCTGGATAACTGAGTATGTCTCCGACGACGTAGCCAGATGACGTACTCAATGAAATAACCATAAACAAAGCATCCTCAAATGGAACCGTCCCAGCAATGAGTAAAGCCACCACATAAAAAGCACACATGGTGCATAAAAGCTGTAAATAACCACGCAACTCTGAGCTCAAACGATAGCCCTGATATTCTCGCAGTACAAAAAACTGGTAATGCAACAGAAAATTGATACTGCCAAACAGCATAAACATCATCATCAAAAACTTCACACCGACAGACTGATAATGCGCAACACCAGCATCATAAAGACTAAAACCACCTGTTGAGACAATCGATAAGCTCTCACAAAAAGCCTCAAACCAAGACAAACCTAGTACTTTCATGGACACACCGCAGAGGACAGTCGCAATAAAATAGATAAACCATAGATATCGGGCAATGTCAGACATCTTTGGCTTCTTCTTACTATAGCTCACCACAGGGCCAGGAAGGTCTAGCTTGACTCCCCTGGTCACTGAAAACCCTCCTGACGAAAAGGCAGTGATCGTCATCAAAATAATACCTAAACCACCAATAAACTGTAGCCACATTCGATAAAACAACAAAGATGCAGGCAGCCGAGACAACTTTTGAAAGACTTCCAAACCCGTTGTTGTCAATCCTGAAACACTTGCAAAAATCGCATCATCCCAACCTATCGCATGAGGATACATTCGAAAGATACAGGCAGCCAACAAAGCAGCTCCGAACCAAAGAAAAACCAACATAAAATAATGATAACCATCAGATAGCAACGTACGCCCTCGAAAAAAGCGGTGGACGAGCAACAACAAGACCGCAAGACAGACACCCATCACCATGATATTCTGCGCCAACATACCTAAGTGGGGTTCAGAAAAACACCAACTGACCAGCAAAACCGGTAAGGCTAAGGTGAGGTAGAAAAACACAATCCAACTGGCATACATATAAATTAATCCACCTCTACCATTGCGAACACGCCAAAGGCCGGGACTTCATAGGGGTGACTGATTTTCATGGCTTGGACAACCTCAGCGAGACAATGGCGATCACAGTATATTTCCAGCTTAATCTCTGTTAATTGGGATCGCTCATGCTGATGGCCGATATACGGATTAGCAGATTCATCAGGCATAAACTGTGCAGTACCACGCGTTTGCCAGCAACAATGTGAGTAACCGTTAAACTGGCCAGCCCCTGCAGCAAACATCGCTTGTTTTACTGACTCAGTATGCGACTCAGGAACATAACAGACAACCTGATAACGTGATGTTTCATTTTTCCCCATCATTTGACCATACCACGATCCATTCAGCAGTGCACCACAACACCAGTAAAAACTTGACACACTGGGGACAAACCCTCAGTATTCTATAAACAAACCTGCGAGACCAATTAGATGCAAAACACACCTAGCAAAACCACCTGGATTGTCACTGCCCTCCTTGGAATCCTAGCGGTTTTCGGCGTCGTTTTCGCGCATCTCAACCAACAGCAAATCTTTCCATCGATAAACACAACCATATCCATGGATAACACTGCCGCAGTAGCGAAAGCTGCAAATTTGGACAAAAAATCGCCCTTAGGAATGGGAAAAAACGCCAAGCTAGCTGCTGCATACTTGACAGACTCCAGCGTAAATGACTACCTATCCTTGGAAGACACATCAAACCAATTACTCAACCAGTCTCTAAAAGATAAAACAATTCAAACCAGCTTTTGGAGTGTAAGAATATTCCGTCCCCAAACAATACAGGAAAACTATTATTTCTTTGCTCCGAATGGTAGCGCTTACGGATTCAAAATCAAATTACCCGAGTCGAAAGAGCTACCAAACTTAGGAGAGAAAGCTGCCCGAGATCTCGCAACAAACACTCTCAATAACTACCGAATCCAGGGCATTGAGCCGAAAGACTATATCCTGAAAGACTACGCACATGAGCGTGTCAAGGAACGTCTCGATCATCATTTCATCTACGAGAACAACAAGAAAAGCATCGCTGAAGCCAAACTTGAAATTCGCATGACCATCAGCGGTAATCAAGTGACGAAAATGGCACCAAATGTCAAGTTACCAGAGAACTTCACCCGTGAGTTTGACAACATGCGTTCTTTCAATAATGCATTCGGACAAATCGGCTCGGCCATCTTAATCATAGGATATGGAATCATTATTTTAGTAAGCATGTTTACAGGGTGGCAAAAAAAAGCACTTAATTGGAGTGAAACAACCGCAATTAGTCTTATCATCGCAGCATTTGGCGGATTAGACGGCATCAACACCCTACCGCTGGCATGGTATAGTGGCTATGACACAGCACAAACTCCAGAAGGCTTTTTTGCACGCACCATCTTACTGATAATCGCATCCATGCTGACACAGTTTATACAGGTATTTATTACACTGTTGGCAGGTGAATACCTCACGCGTCAAACACGACCACAACTACCACAATTATGGAATTGGTGGCACACAAAATCAGCCGCATCTCAAACAACAACACACTTAATTGCGCTTGGCTATGTCATTTTTGGACTTACCGTTGGGTATCAAGCCATCTTCTATATTGTCGCACAAAAGATCCCAGGCGTATGGATACCGACAGGCCCACTGGTCAATCCGAATATTGTCAGCACATACATACCAGCTTTATCTCCCTTCAGTATTTCCTTGAACGCAGGCATTTGGGAAGAACTGCTCTTTCGCGCCGTCCCCATTGGCGCAGCACTGATCATTGGCAAAAGGTACAATTGTATGTGGTTAGCCTTACTGCTCAGCGTCCCCCTCCAGGCGGTCATTTTTGGCATGGCACACGCAAGCTACCCACAACAACCCTTCTTTATCCGCACAATCGAACTTGCCATACCATTTACTTTTTTTGGCGCCATTTATCTATCGTATGGACTGCTTCCAATCATCACTGCACATTTTTTGTTTGATGTGAATGCATTCAGTTCGATCATTTTTAATATGGACACCCCAGGAATTTGGATCCAACAAGGACTGGTGATCGCGACGCTTGCATTGCCAGCACTGATCGTACTCTATGCAAAAATAACCACGGGGGACTGGATTGGCCAAGCACTACCAAGCCAATTTCTCAACAAACAGTGGAAACCCACCGAACAAAAAAAAGATAATGACACAAGAAAAATCATTACCTATGTACCTACGGCGACCTACCAACTGGTCATCTACTGCATCAGCAGCCTATTAATTGCCACCGCACTAGGAAACCTTTGGACGCAGTTTCCAACGATCACAAAGCCTCTCTCGATCAATCGAACTGCTGCTGTAGAGAAGGCATATGAAATCGCCACACAACAAAAGTTAACACCAGAAAAGACATGGACTATTTCAACCATCGCAGCATTGTCGGAACCAGAAACCGTCCTCGATTATTTGATTGAAACCTTAGGCAAAGAAAACGCAACAACGTTCTTACAAAACCCTGTGATAGAAGTTGATGGAAAAAATGAAGATCTATCTGCATACCTACCTCATTATGCATGGCATACCCGCTATGCAACATTTGAAGGCACACAAGATGACCGCGCCGAAGAGTTAAACATTGAGAGAGGAAATGCGACAACTGACTTTGATCATCGCATTTCCGAAAATATCGTCATACCATCAATCAGCGAGAGCGAAGCCATTGCGCTGGCACGCAGTCATCTATCGGAATTATCCAAGTCAACAAAACCGTTTAACATCATTAAAAAACAACCGACGACAACACCGAAAAATCGAACCGACTGGCAAATCACATTCGAAATGGAAACAGATGGCGCCTTCGCTAAACTACAGCCTCGAGTTGACATATCGATCACTGGCAATCAAATCAGCGGACGACAACAATATCTACATATCCCAGAGAAATGGATACAAACCCAAAAAATCAAAGAACAAAACAGCATTCTCATTCAGATTAGTGAAAGCATTCTTTGGACAATCGTCACGTTAACAATACTTGGATTTAGCTTACATCATTTTGTCAACTCGTCGATTAACTACAAGGTACTGCGTAATTTCTCTATTCTACTGGTATTGATGTATGCGGCCGTTTATATCAACAACATGAACATCACATTTATGCAGCTCTATTCGGCAATGGACATGACCAATCAGCTCATTTCAGAAGTTGCCAGCTGGGCGATATCCCATTTCTTCAAGATCGCTGTAATTTGCCTGCTTGCGCATTACGTGGTGACAACACAGTCGCACTTTAAAAAAGCACCCTCTCTATTGCCATCCATCATCAATGGCGCCTTCCTCGGCTGCTTGCTGATGGGTGGACGCTACCTGATTACGCAATATTCGTTACCGGAAGCAGACTGGCAGCTTGGCAAGCTTATCTTGGTGTCTGGGAAAATACCATGGCTAGGCGCTGTAGACATCAGCCTTCAATACCTGATGATCACCCTGTTTGCCCTCGCCGCATGCCTCTATACCATGACCAGAAAACCATCGATCTATCGTTACTTATTCGCTATCGTTATGCTAACTTTAGTCGTCAAATCAGTCAGTTTTGAGCACAGAGTCTTTATCACGCCTGAATTCCTACATCTCAAAGTCTATGGCGTTATTTTCTTGATCATTTGCCTTTGCTGGAACCGCATCATTCGTGATGACCCACTCACAATACCTGCCCTAACCGCAACGGTACTGATTATCCACCTTTGTATGTTGAACAAAAACCCGGTGTCACCAGACTATGCGTCCGTAATTGGTGTGTCCATTGCAAAAATAATGATTTGGGCGACTGTTATTTTGACATTACTTCACGACAATCAAAAAATACAGCACAACAAATAAAACCGTGGTTTGGGCCATGATTTACCTAGCCATAAAACTGAGGATATTACTCAGAACCTGAGCAAGAATATAAATCGATACGCATTGAAGATAGGAAATCAGTGACGGATTCTGTTTACGTCAAACGATCTGCCGTTTTGGCAACATGTTTTGGTCACGATGCTCGAGCAGGCGTCGAAACAAATCATTGTCACATGAGCCTTTATCTTCACACAAAGAAAGATAGATTTGACATGCACGACTGTCAAGTGAAGCACCTTGGCACTGGTCATGCGAACGTTCTCTGATGGACTGCATTAGCTGTGTCAGTTGATCCTGACCGGCAGACATCATCACATGTCTTACATGATCAGCACAATCTGCACAATCCGCACGCGTTGACGTCTCAAAACACGCATCACAGCCTTTAGTCACCACTTCCGCATACGCATGTGGCAAAACTAAAGAGGCTGCCAGTAACCATAATCTGACATTCATAAATCACACTCCTTGATTATATAATACCGAAAGTCGATGAGCATGCAAGCAGATAATCGCTTCTTCAAAGTCAGCTTAACGATCTAAAATAACGACAATGTTGACTTAAAAAACAATCCGCGCACAAGGGGGCTCGTGCTTTACAGACATATCGACCATGCAAAATCAACCAATGGTGTGCATTGAGAAGGTATTGCTTTGGTATCTTAGCGACCAAATCTTTTTCAACACCCAAAACCGTTTGGGCATCCGTGAGCCCTAATCTTCTTGATACACGAAATACGTGTGTATCTACCGCCATTGTTGGTTGCTGAAATGCCAAATTTAGTACCACATTTGCCGTTTTACGACCAACACCGGGCAGTGCGATCAACTCATCCAAAGTCTCTGGCACCTGCCCATCATGTACTTCGATCATACGTTGACACAATCCAATGATATGTTTTGCCTTGTTATTAAACAAACCAATGGTTTTGATATATGGCTTAAGTCCATCAACGCCTAACGCAAGAATAGACGCTGGGGTATTGGCATCGGCAAACAATACGTCTGTGGCTTTATTAACACTGATGTCCGTCGCTTGAGCTGAGAGAACTACTGCCACAAGCAACTCAAATGGCGTTTTAAAATGCAACTCAGCAACCGGCTGCGTATTATGCTTTGCAAACAAACGAAAGATAACGCAATAAGCGCCAATCGATGATTTACTCATACCAGTAAGTCCCGTTTAATAAGTTGCTTTGCCTTGAGATAGTTTTCCGTTTTACTCTGGTTGGCACGAACCATACGCGCCTGTTTCGCTTGATAGCGCGATCGCGACTGCTCACGCATAGCATCATTATTTGAGCCGCTCCCATCATGTGGAACAATCTCAATACAGTCAACGGGACAGGGCTCGATACATAAGTTGCACCCCGTACAAAGTGCTGAAATGACCACATGGGCTTGCTTTGGAGCACCTACAATAGCATCCACCGGACAAGCCTGAATACACTTCACACAACCCACACACGTATCCAGATCAACACGGACAGTGGTTGGCGGACGGTATTGATCAAGAACACCCTGCAAATAGGGTGACGGATCCACTGAAACCAAGTTTGCAATCGACTCCAATGTCTCCTGGCCACCAGGATGACATCGATCAATGGGGGCTTGCCCTGACGCCACCGCCTCAGCGTACGGACGACAGGCAGAATAATCACACGCCTGGCATTGCGTTTGAGGCAACACAGCGTCAATTCGATCCACTAAGGATTCCAATGCCACAATGCCTCCCAACCGTTAGCTCTGGGGACACATATCTAATGTGATTCTCTCAAGAATACGCGAAAAAGCATCAATTTCTTGCCCTAAAAACATAATCTTTACATCATCAAAAGACTGAATATCACGATAGAGAACCTTTGAAATCTTAGCTGATGTATCTGGTATAATTGGCTGCAAATACACAGCAAGTATCCAGAACAAATGCATTGCGGTGGTACACACAATCTGCACCTCGTGCTCACGCCCATCCTGTTTGATCATTTGCCAAGGCTTTTTACTGTCTACATATTGATTGGCAAGATCTGCTAACTGCATAAGGTCTCTAGTCACCAAATGGAATTTCTTTTCGCGATACAACGACTTTATTTGATCCAGTTTACCGATAAACAAAGAGTATGGGCTCTCATCGTCAAGTTCGCCAGATAAACGACCAGAAAAATATTTATGAATAAAACTCGCGGTGCGACTACCAATATTAATCACCTTACCAACCAAATCAGCATTACATCGACTCACGAAATCTTGCCAATTGAGATCGATATCAACAATTGAGTCACTCAGTTTACAGGCAAAATAATACCGTAAATACTCGGGGGACAGTGCATTAAGGTAGTCCCTAGCGGTGATAAAAGTACCTTTAGACTTAGACATCTTTTCACCATTAATTGTGATGAAGCCGTGAACATGCAACGCAGATGGCGGTCGATAGCCTGAGGATAGCAATACAGTTGGCCAAAAGACGCCATGAAAGTTTACCAAATCCTTACCAATAAAGTGGACCAACTCCCAGTCACTTTGTTGAGAGAAAATGGGTTTGAAAAAATCCGTATCATGGTCTTGGTCATATTTCTGCACAGCGGCCATATAACCAACGGGAGCATCCATCCAGACATAAAAATATTTGTCCTGGTACCCTGGTATTTGAAAGCCAAAATAGGGAGCATCTCTTGAAATATCCCAGTCTTGAAGGCCATCATCGTTATGTAACCACTCCTGGATCTTATTAGACACAGCATCCTGTAAATGAGCCCCCTCAATCCATTGGCTAAGCATGTCAGCCTTACGACTAAGCTGAAAAAAGACATGTTCTGAAGTACGTGAAACAGGCGTCGATTTACTGATCACAGAGTATGGGTCTTTCAGCTCAGTTGGCAGATAATAAGCACCACAACGCTCACAATGATCACCGTATTGGTCAGGTGCAGAGCACTTGGGACAAGTGCCTCGAATAAAACGATCTGGCAAAAACATACCAGCCTCAAGATCATATGCCTGCTCAACAGACTTTTTCACAATCGAGCCATTGTCCTCCAGCTGCCGGTAGATCCCTTCAACGAGAGCTTTGTTTTCGGGAGATCTTGTGGTGTAAAACACATCCATATCCACGCCAAAGTCAACAATATCAGCTCGATGACGCTGCCAAATATCTTCAACCCATGACTCTGGGGTTACGCCTTTTTTCTCTGCAGAAAGCATAATTGCAGTCCCATGCGCATCATCACCACCAGCAAAGAGCACCTTCTTACCACACAGCTTCAAAAAACGACACCAAATGTCTGCTTGTATTTGTTCTAAAATATGGCCTAGATGTAAATCACCATTTGCATACGGTAACGCAGTCGTTACACAGATCCCTGACGACACAAGATCACTCCAAAAATATGTCGAATCATAACACAACGAAGAGAAAAATCCCACATGTTGGGCAAAACGCATACCCATTGATATCCATTACACTGGAGATAGAAGACGCCATAGATGGTCCCTTAAGACATCAAAGGAGAAAAGACGCCTGCTTTGAGAACAGCAAATCTGGCAATAAATCAGTAAACATGATACCATCTGCGCACATTTCGCCAGAATGGCAAAATCATGCTAGACAAACAGATCAGTCAGACAATCACGACCATCATCTCTGAGCTTTACGGTGCGGATAATATGGTACTGCCTTTAGAGAAAACACCCAAAGAACAGAGCGGAGATTTTACAGTCATTATCTTCCCGATACTCAAACTGGCCAAACAAAAACCCGAAGATGCCGCTAAAGCAATTGGCGACGCATTAATAAAATCATGCGACATCATTGAAGGGTTTGAGGTCATCAAGGGGTTTCTCAACCTTCGCGTCACAGACCAGGCTCTCTATGAGGCCATCAAGAAACATGACTGCAGCATACCAAAAATCGCAGACGACGACAGCACCTATCTCGTAGAATATTCATCGCCAAACACCAATAAACCACTACATCTCGGCCACATACGAAACAATCTAATCGGATATAGTATCAGTAAAATCCTCCAAGCTTGCGGCCACAGAGTCAAAATGATTCAGATCATCAATGATAGGGGAATCCACATTTGCAAATCCATGCTAGCATGGCAACGCTTCGGTAATGAGGAAACGCCAAAATCAACAAACACTAAGGGTGATCATTTTGTTGGAAAATACTACGTCGAATACGAAAAACAATACCGTAAAGAAGTCAAAGAACTGGTCGATCAAGGCTTAACTCAAGAAGCGGCTGAAAAGCAGGCACCACTGCATCAACAAGTGCAAAAAATGCTGCGCGACTGGGAAAAAAAAGACCCCGATACGCGGGACCTTTGGAAAAAAATGAACCAATGGGTCTATGATGGATTTGACGAAAGTTACCAACGACTGGGTGTATCATTCGATAAAAATTATTATGAAAGCAATACCTATTTACTGGGAAAACAAGTCATCGCAGACGGGCTGGCAAAAAAAATCTTTTACCAAAAAGAAGATGGATCTGTATGGGTGGATCTTACAGATGAAGGGCTCGACGAAAAACTATTATTGCGTGCCGACGGCACTGCCGTTTATATCACACAAGATATTGGCACTGCCATCGAGCGTTACCAAGATTACCAGTTTGGACATATGATCTACACCGTTGCAGATGAACAAGACTATCATTTTCAGGTACTGTTTTTGATTTTGAAGAAACTAGGATATCCATGGGCCAAAAATTGCTACCACCTCTCCTATGGCATGGTGACATTACCATCTGGCAAAATGAAGTCGCGCGAAGGAACAGTTGTCGATGCAGACGACCTAATGAATCAAATGCATCAAACGGCACGGAGCATCTCTGAATCAAGAGACACACCGCAAGGTGATTCCATCTACGAGATGATCGGCATGGCAGCATTGAAATACCAACTATTACGAGTCGACCCTAGAAAAACCGTTCTCTTTGACCCAGAAACATCCATTGACTTCCATGGTAAAACAGGTCCATTCATTCAGTACACTTACGCACGAATACAATCAATTATTCGTAAATATGGCGCGGTCAAAAGCTATACTCAGCCAAAAAGCCTTCACCCCGAAGAGCGAAATCTCATAAAAAAAGCATGTGATTACCAAAATCAAGTTATCCAAGCAGCCAAACAAAAAAGTCCTGCTCTGCTAGCAAATTACCTTTATGAATTGGTGAAGATTTACAACGGATTCTATCAAGAAAACCCCATACTCAATGCGGATAAGCAAGAAACAACGCAATTCAGAGTAACGCTCAGCCACCACATTGCTTCAATCATCGAGCACGCAGCACAACTTCTTGGCTTCGATGTTCCTGATCACATGTGAATCAAATATAAAGGGATACTAAGCTAAGAATCGTGGTGTTTTCTATTTATAGTGCCATGCGAGTCTTATACAAATATTAAATGCAGTCACCATAAAACACCCAGCAAGGCATCTAGCGCTCCGTCCACTGGTCAAATGTGAACTCAATATTAAGGAATGTTAAGCTAAGAATCGTGGCGTTTTCTGTTTATAGTGCCATGTGAACCTTATGCGAATATTAAGAACAAAGCATTTTAAGTGAACTAAAGTAACTCGGCTGCCACGGCAAAGACTTCTTTCGATCATGTATGTAAACTAACGTCCCAACATGCATCTCAGAGTAGAGCTTCGCCACATCCTCAGGGCACATACGCACACAGCCTATGGAAGTATTCTCCCCATTCAATACCCCATGACTTGGAGAGCCATGGATATAAATATAGCGCTGGAGAGTATTTTTATTACGCTGTTGCAAACCATCTAGACGAATAACACGGGCAAGAATAGGGTCTTGCTCAGCACTCAATTGACCATCGTATTTACCGTGTGGTTCGCGCCCTTTGAATACAACATCAAGATCAGCCTGTCCACCGATACATTCACATATTCGAAACCACCCCCGAGGTGTTTGATATGAATCCTGTTTTTCACCCATCCCAAACTTAGAAGTCGATACCGAGTAGGATACCTGAGAAACACCATATCGGTACAAAACCAAATGCTGCGCATCCACGTCAACAACAACGAACTGGCGCCCGAGAACAGCTTGAACGGTATAGTAGAAATGCAAATACAAATCCACCAGGGTGTTAAGCATGCAAAACACCATTCACCTCATATTGGGCAAAGTTTTTTTGACATGAAGCATGTAGTTTTCGAGCATTATCCTCAAACGCACCCACATCAGACCAAGCATGAGCAGGGTTTAACAGCTTAGTATCCACACCAGCCAATGTAGATGGCACTTGTAGGTTAAAGATCGGCATTTTTGCTTTCTCTGCAGCCAAAACAGCACCTGCGTGAATATGATCAATGATCTGTCTTGTTGTTTGGATAGCAAAACGCTTTCCGCCACTCACGAATGAACCGGAATGCCAACCTGTATTCACCAAATACACATTTGCACCGCTAGACTCGAGTTTCTGCATTAACAATTCTCCATAGACGACAGGCGACCGTGGAAAGAACGCTGCACCAAAGCATGTGCTAAAAGTCGGATTGATGTCTCTCGTACTCCCAACTTCTGTACTACCCACAAGGGCAGTATAACCATTCAAAAACCAAAAAAGCGCCTGCTCCTTGTCGAGAACAGATACCGGTGGTAAAACACCATATAGATCGCAAGTTAGGAATATCACTGATCGCGGCACACCGCCCATATTTGACGGCACACAGTTTGGGATAACATCACGTGGATAG
>MDTG01304650.1_pt1 | contig 15466 bp, 11 predicted proteins | sample 811421 | NCBI WGS metagenome assembly MDTG01 (sample SAMN05326645, study PRJNA326480) | marine metagenome | isolation source: seawater | place: Pacific Ocean: South East | collected 2011
ATCGATGCGCAGTCTCATGGCTTACTCATTGAACCTGTAGTCGGTTTCTATCTGGGCTGAGAAAGCCGCGTTCTGAGCCATGAAGCTGGTGAGGAATTCGTGCAGCCCCTCCTCAAATACGAGCGCGATGTTCAGGTCTGTGAGGCGGTTCTCCTGACGGGTCGCCAGTTCATGCGCCGGTGTGCTTTCGCCATACTCCAGGGCAAGCCGTCCCAGATACTCCGTAATCATATCATAGCAGAATGCCAGAGACCTCGGCAGGCGTGCATCAAAGATCAGAAAGTCCGCAATGGCGGGCGGACTGGCCCGTCCGCCATGCAACCAGTAAAAGCTGCGCTCTGCCGACGCTGACCGCAGGATCATTTCCCACTGCACATTGTCGAGCGAAGATCCGATGGATGCGCTGGAAGGCAGCAAAACATAATACTTCGCGTCCAGAATACGCGACGTGTTGTCGGCTCGCTCGACCAGCGTGCCGATTTGCATGAAATTGTAGATGTCATTGCGCAGCATGGTACCCGTGACCGCACCGCTGACCTGCGCTCCCTGCCGGCGCACCAATGACAGGATTTCCGGCAGGTCCCGTTCCGGCACCGGGCGGCGCAACGCATCGCGCACGCTCATCCAGGCCTCATTGATCGCTTCCCACACTTCCCGCGTCAGGGCGGTACGGGTCATCCGGGCATTCTCGCGCGCGGTGTGAAACGCGCAGAGCACGCTGTTGGGATTCTCCTTGTCTCGCAGGATGAAATCCAGGATTTTGTCCGAACGGATTGTCTCGTGCTTTTCAAGGTAAGCCTCCCGGCACCCCGCCGTGGTGACAACAGACTGCCACTCCTCCGTATCGGAATCGGCCCGCGTCAATGCCATGCGGAAACCCGCCTCAGCCAGGCGCGACGTATTCCCCGCCCTTTCCAGGTAACGAGCCAGCCAGAAGAGACCGGCAGCTGTGCGGCCCAGCATCACCTATTCCCCCTTCAGGACCCAGGTGTCCTTGGTTCCGCCGCCCTGACTGGAATTGACCACCAGGGAACCCTTCTTCATCGCGACACGGGTCAGGCCGCCGGGCGTCACCTGCACGCCTTCCGGAGAGACCAGAACAAAAGGCCGGAGGTCGACGTGTCTCGGGGCAAGGCCAGACTTCGTCAGCACCGGAACAGTCGAAAGTGCAAGCGTCGGCTGGGCAATATAGTTCTCCGGCTTGGCCATCAGTTTCGCGCGGAAGGTCTTGAGCTCTGTCTTGCTGGCGGCCGGTCCCACCAGCATTCCGTACCCGCCAGACCCGTGCACTTCCTTGACCACCAGCTCGTCCAGGTGCTCCAGCACATAAGCCAGCGCATCCATTTCAGCACACCGCCAGGTCGGCACATTCTGAAGGATCGGCTTCTGGCCGGTATAGAATTCGACGATCTCCGGCATATAGGAATAGATCGCCTTGTCATCGGCAATGCCCGTTCCCGGAGCATTCGCGATCGTGATGCCGCCCGCGCGATAAATGTCGAAAATGCCCGCGACCCCAAGAAGGGAGTCTGACCGGAAATTCAGCGGATCCAGGAAATCATCATCAATCCGGCGATAGATAACATCGATTGGCTCATAGCCGCGGGTTGTGCGCATGGCGATCCGGCCATCGACCACCCGAAGGTCATGCCCTTCGACCAGTTCGACCCCCATCTGATCTGCCAGGAAGGCGTGCTCGAAATAGGCAGAGTTGTGGATACCTGGTGTGAGGACAGCCACGGTCGGGCGGTTTCCATCCGCGGCTGGCGGGCCGCACTGTTCCAGAGACCGCCGCAGCGTTGCCGGATACTGCTGAACCGGCTCCACGCGGATATGCGAGAAGAGTTCCGGGAACATCTTCAGCATCGTTTCGCGGTTTTCCAGCATGTATGACACGCCGCTTGGTGTGCGCGCATTGTCCTCAAGGACGAAAAACTCGTTGGGCCCGGTCCGGACCAGGTCTACGCCGACAATATGGGTGTAGATTCCGCCGGGTGGGTCCATGCCGATCATTCGCGGCAGGAAGGCAGCGTTCTCCCCGATCAGGCGTTCGGGCACGCGGCCGGCCCGGATAATCTCCTGCCGGTGATAGATGTCGTGAAGGAAGGCATTGATCGCCTTCACCCTCTGCTCGATGCCGCGAACCAGGTTTGCCCACTCCCCCGCCCCGATGATGCGCGGGATCAGGTCAAATGGAATCAACCTTTCATCGGCTTCTGCGTCGCCATAGACGTTGAATGTGATCCCGGTGCGCCGGAAGAAGGCTTGCGCTTCTGCGGATTTCTTGAGCAGCGCGGGCCGGCTCATTTCCTCCAGCCAGCCTGAATAAGCTTCATAGGGGGCGCGGACATTTCCGTCGAACCCGTCCATTTCATCAAAAAAATGAGGTGCCTCTCCCATGGGGACAAGAACGCATGCAAGTGTATGCCCGGTCAACCCACCCCTACGGGCATAACCTTGCGCTGCTGCGGTCGCCCGGCTTTGAAGAGTGCGCCATCACTCCTGCCCAAAAATTGGGCATGTCACCTAAATCGACTTGCTCCAGGACCGCGAAAGCAGAGCTGCCGAATTGATGATCCCCACCATGCAATAGGTCTGAGGGAAGTTGCCCCAGAGCTCTCCTGTTTCGGTATCCACGTCTTCAGACAGGAGGCCGAGATGGTTCCGGGCGGCCAGCAACGCTTCGAACACACGCCGGGCTTCTTCGGTCTCACCGATCCGGTAGAGGGCATCGACCAGCCAGAACGTACACGCGGTGAAGGCGGTTTTCGGTTTCCCGAAATCATCTGTCACTTTGTAGCGGTAGACGTGGTCACCGTCGCGCAGGTCCCGATTGATGACCTGAACGGTCGAGATGTAACGGGGGTCCTTCGCGTCGATGAACCCGATCTCCGCCATCAGCAGGACCGACGCATCGAGATCTTCCCCGCCGAACGCCGCGGTAAAAGCGCCAACCTCCTCGTTCCAGGCTTTTTCCAGAATGGTGCCGTGTATGATGTCCGCCCGTTCGCGCCAGTAATCAGCCCGCGCAGGCAGGCCAAGATGCGCAGCAATCTTTGCCAGCCGGTCGCACGCCGCCCAGCACATGATGGCCGACGATGTGTGGACATGAGCAATCGTACGGAACTCCCAGATGCCGGCATCCGGCGTGTCGTGAACCGCGAAGGCCCGCTCCCCCACCGGTTCCAGCTGCTCGAACTCCGTCAGTCCCGGCCGCTTCATCAGACGGGTATCGAAGAAGCTTTGCGCAACACCCAGAACGACTTGACCATAGACGTCATGCTGAACGTGCTCGGCCGCCTGATTGCCAACGCGCACCGGGCCCATTCCCCGATAGCCGGGCAACTGTCTCGCAATATCCTCCGTCAGATCCGCCTCCAGCCCGATGCCATAGACCGGCTGGATGTGTCCTCCCTTGGATTGCGCCACAATATTCCGTACCCAACGCATATAGTGCTCCAGAGTCCCCATACCGGAGAGGCGGTTCAGCGCTGTCACGGTAAAATATGCGTCCCGGATCCAGCAATAGCGGTAGTCCCAGTTGCGCTCTGAGCCTTCGTGCTCAGGAACTGAAGTTGTCAGTGCCGCAACAATGCCGCCGGTTTCTTCATACACGCACAGCTTCAGCGTGATCGCCGCGCGAATGACCGCCTGTTGCCATTCGAATGGAACCGCCAGGCTGCGCGCCCAGCGCTTCCAGTAGAGGCGCGTGCGCTCTTCCCAGTCGCGGGCAATGACTTCGGGATGGTCGGACAGGGACTCATCCGCCCCCAGAATGAAAGCCGCTTCCCGGTCGAGGATGAAACTTGTACCTGACAGGATGTAGGAAACCGGCGCATCTGTGGTGACGCGGAAGCCAAGCTCCTCGTCAATGAAACGGACGTGGTTGACCCCTCTCACCGGCTTCAGCTTGCGCCCGCCCCAGTCTGTTTCCGGGGTTAGCGTGATACGCATCCGCGGCGTGCCCGCCAGAACACGGAAGCGGCGCACAAGCGCAGCCGGGCGGAACATACGGCCCTGGTTTTCAAAGCGGGGCGCGAAGTCGACGATTTCGACAACCGCACCATCACGCGATTCCAGTCGCGTCCTCAGAATGGCGCTATTGTGATCGTAGGATTGCGTACGGGACGCAAGGTCTTCCATCCAGACGGAAAAGGCGCCGCCCCCGCCCAGAAGCTGGTTGAACACAGGCTGGCCATCGAACCGTGGCAAGCACGCCCACTGGTAATCGCCGCGTGAATTGATCAGGGCGGCAATCGTGCCATTTCCCACGATGCCAAGATCCAGTCCGCTCATGTCCCTGTCAGCTCCTTCAGATACGCATGCACGGCCTCGACATCCTTCAGCCGGTGCTGGGCGACGGTGTCACCTGCGCCGACCTTGATCGTCAACCCGCCCAAGTCGTTTGCGGCCCGGAAAGCATCTTCATCGGTCGTATCGTCACCAATCATGACCGGACGCCGCCCGGAAAACGGAGCGTCTTGCATCATACGGGCCAAGGCGCGGCCCTTGTTTGCGTCTTCAGGCTTGGCCTCAAAAACAAATTTTCCATGCTGGATGCGGTACCCCTCCGCAGAGAGCCCGGCATCGGCGAGCGCCACACCTATTTCTTCTGCAAAATCTGGGGCTTGTCGGTAATGCAACGCCAGAACCGGCCCCTTGGTTTCAACGCGCGTACCATGGAACATGGCACTGATTTTCTCAATCGCGCCGCGCACGGCATCCGGCGCAGCCGCCCGCTCTTCCGGCGACTTGGCACCGGGTGCCAAAGGAATCAGTCCATGATTGCCGATCCGCCAGAGGCCGCCCGGCACGCGGCGGGCGAGATCGCCCGCATCCCGTCCGGAAAGGATCGCGAGCGCGCCTTCAAGCCGCCCGCCAATCGCCTCCAGAACCGCAGCCATACCCGGCGCCAGAAACACCGTGTCCGGATTGTCCTGCAATCCGGCCAGCGTCCCATCAAAATCCAGAAACAGCGCGTCTTCCGCCTGCAGCGGCGGCGGCGCCTCCCCCTGCAACATCATGACTCCGCAGGCGTTTCAGAATCAGCCGGAACGGCGTTCAGAAACCGCTCACGCCACCAGATCAGGTCCTGGGACCGGATGCCGTCCATGAGCCTCCGCCAGCGCGTCTGTCGCTCTTCGAGCGGCATGTGAATCGCCCGGTAGACGGCTTCGGAAATCGCGCCCGCATCATAGGGGTTCACGATCAGGGCCTCCTGCATCTGCTCCGCCGCGCCGGCGAACTGGGACAGGACAAGGACGCCGGGGTCATTCGGGTCCTGCGCGGCCACAAACTCCTTGGCGACCAGGTTCATGCCGTCCTGCAGGGGCGTGACCAGGCACACCTTGGCCTGCCGGTACAGGCCGGCAATTTCGTCCCGGTCATACCCCCGCGCCAGATAGCGGATGGGAATCCAGTCCAGATCTCCATAGTCCCCGTTTATGCGGCCAGACAGTTCGTTCAGTTGCTGGCGAAGCTGCTGGTATTCTTCCACAACGGAGCGGGAAGGCGGCGCAATCTGGGTAAAGGAGATATGTCCGTGCACATCCGGATGACGGTCAAACAGGTCGGCCATGCCTTCGAAGCGCTGAATGAGACCCTTGGAATAGTCCATCCGGTCGACCCCCAGCACGAGCTGGCGATTGCCGAGAAACTTGTTGAGTTTTGATGCCGCCAACTGCGCGTCATCGCAGGTGGAGGCTTCCACAAAGGCGTCCACGTCAATCCCGATGGGGCAATGCAGCAGGCGGACCGTCCGCTCACCGACTTTAAAGCGTCCGTCCGGCATTTCTTCTGCGTCGAATTCTTCTTCCAGATAGCGGGCAAGATTATAGAGGTCTTTTCCCGTCTGGACGCCAACCACATCATAGGCGCACATCGCCTCACCGAGCTCCCGGTGCTGCGGGATCGCACGGAAAGCGTCCGGCGCCGGAAACGGGATGTGCAGGAACCAGCCGAGCCTCCCCTGCCAGCCCCTCTGGCGCATCATCCGCCCCAGCAGAAAGAAGTGGTAATCATGCACCCAGACAAAGTCTTCCTGCCGAGCCTCCTGCACCGCGATCCGGGCAAATTTCTCGTTCACGGAGCGGTAGTTGCGATAGGTGTCCGCCTCGAACACGGCAAGATCGATCCGGTTATGCATGACCGGCCAGAGGACAGAATTGGCATAAGCGAGATAGAAGCCATCATATTGCCGGCGTGAGAGGTCGCTGAGGGCGAAGTGAACCCCCTCCTCCTCGACGTGATTGACCCGGGCGGTTTCGAAGTCGAGCACACGGCCGGACCAGCCGATCCAGAGGCCCTTGGTCTCCACCAGGGTCTCCCAAAGCGCCACAGCGAGACCGCCTGCCTTGCTTTCGCTGCCAGCCGCGGTCCGGTTTGAAATGGCGACCAGACGCCCTGACGGCTCTGCCGATGTGTCTGCTTTGGCGCTTGTCATCGGTTCCTTCCTGCTAGGTTCCATGTAGGCCGCTCCGCCGGAAGACCCAACCTCCGAGGGCCATTTTCCTCACGAAAATTTCCAGCCTGCTCAGGATTAAGCCAATGCGGGCGTCTGCCGAAGAAAGATCAACGAAAGACCGCTTCTGCGGTTCCCGGGGCAGACAAGCCGGTGTCAGTCGCCCAGGGATTCGATCCGGTCCTGCAGGCGCAGCACTTCTGAGAAGGCCAGGAAGATATGATAAAGCGTTGAAGCCGGCACATCATCGGCGTCCGGCTGGCCATCCGCTGTAAACCGTTCCAGCCACACGGCCGGTATCGGTGTGCTCAGATACTGATCCAGCAACAGGCGCGCACTGGTGGCCACCGCGGGACGCGGGTCCCGGCCCGTTGCCTCGAACAGGGCGAGATGCGCCTTGATCCGCTCCGTGTTCGGCCAGGTGCGCGCTCCGGCATCGACAGGCGTGCCATCATCCAGAACCACCTGCAGGGTGCGGGCTGTCTTCGGGTCAACGCCATGGGCTTCCGCGAACCGGACCAGCCCCTCCGCCAGAGCAATCGTGTCCTCTCCGCTGACTTTGCCATACTGAACAAGGATCCAGGCCCATTCGAGCATATGGCCCGGTTCAACCAGCCGGCCTTCCTGCCCTTGGGCACGATTCCAGTTGGAATCGAAATACTCGGCCAGCGTGGTGCCATCGAACAGCTTTTCCCGGAACAGCGTCACCAGCTCCCGCGCGGTCGCAAGAAAGCGAGTCTCCCCTGTCGCCTCATAGGCAACCAGAGACGCTTCCAGCAAATGCATGTGAGGGTTTTGCAGGCGCCAGCCTTCCGGTGGCAATTCGTGCCAGTAACCGACATCCGCCCGCAGGTGCGCGTCGATAAAATCCATCGCGCGATGCATGCCGGCCCGTGAGGCCTCATCCCTTGCCGCCTTGTGCCGCCATGCATAGCCGAACAGAACGAAAGCCAGATCGTAGAGATCGGGCGTGCCATCCAGTATATCGCCATTCGGGCCCGTTGTACGGGGCCAACCCTTGTCCGGCCCCAGATAGAGCTCATCCAGCTGCCGCGCCCCTTCAGCCGACAGGGACAGGCCCCGGTCCCAGCCCAGGATCGCTGCGTGGGAAAACACATAAGTCTGACGGCCGATGACACGGGTCCGGTGATACCCGGTATCGATGGGCTTCCCGGAATAATCCAGCTTCTCGACAAAGCGCCTGCTCTGCAGGTCATATCCCGCATCGCCCCAGAATGGCAGGGCGACATCGAAGGTCCAGCGACGGATTTCGTCAAACGGTATGGCCGCAGACATGCTCACCCCTCCCCGGTCATTCCGGACCGATTATATCCGACACAAGCGCCTGTAGATTTCCACCGGCATAAAGATGACCGGGCAAGCCTACCCGGCGGGCGGCTTCCATGTCGGAGGGCTTGTCACCGATCAGGAAGCTCTTGTCCTTGTCCACATGCCAGTCCTCCAGCGCCCGCAGGATCATGCCGGGGTTCGGCTTGCGGTCGGGATGATCCTCCACCGTATAAGCAGGCACTTTGCCGTCCGCATGATAGGGGCAGTGATAAAAGGCATCCACAAACGCGCCCGCCTCTGCGAGCTGGGCCTGCATGCCGGCATGGAAAATCCCGATGGCATCCTCATCATAGAAGCCGCGGGCAACGCCAGCCTGATTGGTTACCACAATCACCCGGTAGCCGCGATCGTTCAGCAAACGGATCGCTTCGCGGGCACCCGGCATCCAGACGAGATCGTCCACGCGGTGGGTGTATCCATGATCCTCGTTGAGCACGCCGTCACGGTCGAGAAATGCGGCGGGTCGCACGCGCAGGGCCGCTGTTTCACGCTGCGCCTGTGCCAGGGTTTCCGGCAGTCCGATGTCCAGGAAATAGCCATCGAAAGGCACTCCTTCCAGGCGCCCTTCCCGGACCAGTTCGGGAAACACATCGCTCTCGATCGAGGACGGCGCCTCTATCCGGCCGACCATGGCCCGGTCGAGATAGTAGATCCCGCCATTGATCAGCCCCGGGCCCGTCAGGTCAGGGTTCTTCTCGATGAAGGCGGAGATCTTCGTGTCGCTCAGCTGCACGGAACCATAGCGCGCCGTATCGTCCACCATGCGCAATGCCAGCCGGCCGCCGCCTTCCGGCAAAGGCGCCGCTGTCAGGACACGCAGATTGATGTCGAAAAAGGAATCGCCATTCAGCAGCACGAAGCGCTCATCCAGCGCATCTGCGGCTTGCGCAAGCGCGCCGCCGGTGCCCATGGGCTGGCTCTCCCGCACAACGCGGATTGTTGCCTCTCCGACCCGCCGGCCGTGATACGCCGCCTCGACCTGGTCACCAAGATGGCCTGCCAGCAGAACAAGATCGGTGAATCCCATCCGCGCCGCATTCTCCAGAAGCAGGTCCAGGAAAAGGACCCCCGGTGCGATCTCCTGCATCGGCTTCGGTGTATTGGCAGACAGGGCACCAAGCCGTGTCCCCCTGCCGCCCACCAGAAAGAGGGCCTGTGTCGGACGGGTCATGCCGGTGCCCGCACCGCCGCTGTTTCCAGCGCGTCTCCGAACACTTTCATCGTGCTGTCGAGCGTCGCATCCCAGCTGAAATATTTCTTCGTCAGGTCCACAGAGCCAGCGCGCAGACGCGCGGCAAGGCCTGCATCTTTCAGGGTGCGCAACATGCCCTCCGCGAGCGCATCGGCATCTTTCGGCCGGACCAGAAGCACGTTTTCCCCGTCTACAAATTCCGGCTCCGGACGATCGCCCAGGGTCGTGATCACCGGCAGGTCATGGGCCGCGCAGGCAGCGATGGAACTGTTGTTCAGCGCCGCACCTTCAGAGAATGGCAGGACGGCATAGTCGGCCGCCCGAAGATACAGGGAGCCTGCGTCGGTATCGAAGGGGAACTCCCCCGTCCAGCTGATGGCATCCTCGATCCCCTCTTCGCGGGCAATTGCGTGAAGATCGTCGACGCTCCAGCCTGACTTGAAATAATCTGGCGCTGCACCGCCGATAATGGCGAGGCGCGCGTCGGGTATCTCTGCACGCACTTTGGCAAATCCCCTGATCAGGTATTCGAGACCCTTGCCGACATAGAGCCGGCCGAAATAGGCAAAGAGCGGGGCATCAGCGGGCACACCCAGCATCTCGCGTCCCTTCAGCCGTGAAGCCTCGCCCGGCACGCTCATCGGGATGAGCGGCGGCGGTGGAATGATGACGGCCTTGTCTTCCAGGCCTGGCATGTGCTCGGCAAAACGCTCCAGATGCGGCTTTGCCATGGCGATCACGCGGTCGCAGTCGCGCAGGATCGTACCGTATTCATAACTGATATTGTCGCCTCCGAGCGCACGCGCAGACAGTTTCAGGTTCAGCCGGGTCAGGAACGGATGATCCTTCGGACGTACGCCGACCGGTGCCGTGATCTGGGTGACGATCTGCGTGTCCGGCAGGGCCGCCTTCAGGCGCGTCGGGATCAGTGAAATCATCGGATGGAACTCGAACGCCATGCCGATGAACCAGATGAAGATCAGGTCCGGCTTCAGGTCCTGGGCAAAGCGCAGAACCTTGCCCTGAGACGCCCAGTTCCAATGCTCGATCTCGGGATGCACGCGGCAGCCTTTGACGCTTTTTCCATCCGCCTGCGTACTGGTCAGCACATCAACCGAATAGCCGCGGTCCGCCAGCCCCTGGCTGAGGCGGGCGATATGATCCCCCTCGGCGATCGGCATGGGCGGAAAGACGCCCGTGATGACCAGAACTCTCGTATTTTCGGGCTTCATCGAACCCCACCCCCCAATTTCTGTCCGACCCGGCTGGCAGCATGCCGCACCCAGGTCTGCATTCCTACGCCGCGCATGGCCTGCAACAAGGCTTCCAGCGCGATCTGATTGTCCTCTGCCCGCACGCGCATGCCGGCAATCTTGTCTGCCAGTTTCTTCAGGTCCGCAGCCGGATCACCAAGCAACCGATCACCTGTACTGGCAATGTCTGCACCCGTTGCCGTATCCGGATCCACCGCCGCCTTCCAGCCGAGGTCCCGGCACAGGTCGCTGACCTTGTCAGACCGCCGGATCCCGAGGAATGGTACGCCCTGAAGCGCGGAAAAGACGCAAAAATGATAGCGCGTCGAGATCGTCATGGCACATTGCGCGATGATCGACATCATTTCCTGCGGCGTCAGATAGTCTGTCGGCCCCATCAGGACCGCATCCTTGCGCGACATCAGGGAGCGGACCAGCTCCGCCGCCGCCTGATCATAGGTCTCCCCTTCCCGGACCTCATTGAAGAGGAACAGGATGCGGGCGCCATGGCTTTTGACCAGTTCGTCCAGGCCGGCGGCCAGTTCCGTAAACAGTCGCGGAGCCTTCTCGACCATATGGTCTTCGGCATTGATATTGACCCCGATGACCGGGCGGCCGCCCAGCCCCAGGCGCTGTGTCACCTTGCGGCCATAGGCCGGGTCCGCCGGATCCAGCAGCCAGGCCATGTCGGCGGCGACCGTAATCAGTTCGGGCGCAACGCCGAGGTCCAGCAAACGGTCCCGGTCGTGCACGCTTCGCACGCTCCAGCACATCACGTTCGGAATGATCTGTTCCTGGACGCGCTGGCGGGAGATATCGTGGCGGAGCTGCTCCACACCGACGCCGACAAAGGCCGCCGGCTTGCCCCAGTTCCCCGCATGCTGGAGCATGCCGCCAAGGCTGAGGAGCGGCCAGTCGCCCAGATTGTCCATCAGAGGCGTGCCGCCCGGAATGATATAGCCTGCCCCCATATGCGCATGCAGCTTGGCTGGCAGGCCCATGATGCCGTCGACATACTGGTAATAGCGGAATGCGGGCTCAACCCGTTTGGTATGCGACGGATCGCTGGAGGCGACATCCACCCCGATGCTACCGCCAAAACGTTCAATCAGGCGGCCAAAACCCAGCAGCGTGGCCTCGTCGCCGATATTGCCGCTGCCATAAAAGCCGAAGGGAGCCACCAGTCTCATAAATACGCCGTCAGAACGCCTCTGCTGTACGCGATCGCGCCCATGGCAGGGCATGCTCGCAAAAACTTCGTTTTGGTTGCAAACCCTATTCCAGTAAACTTCCTCTTTCCACTAACACGGAATTTCAAGAAACGGCCTATAAAAGGACGATCCTATTGCATGAGACTTGCGTGCTGCGCCCATCTATGGTGACGCGCACCCGGATATTTGAACAGGATCGATCGGATCGTTCCAGCGAGGGGACAGGATTTTGAAGGTTGGCATCATTGTAGACGTCGAACCCGGCATTCATGGCGGCATCGCGACGGCCCTGCGCAGTCTCATCACGGCACTGGGGCAGCTGGAGGGACCGGAAACCTATGTCCTGATCGTCGAAAACCAGACCCAGGTCGACTGGCTGAGCCCGCTCGCCGCCAACCAGCGGTTCGAAATGCGCCCCGCCTCCTCCGGCAATCCTGTGCGTGACCTGCTGCGCAGCGTGAAGGGCATGGCCAACAAGGCGCTTGGCCGGGATGGCAGGGTCGGCTGGCCTCAGGTGCCGATCTCGGACGGATGGCTGGAAAGCCTCGGCCTCGACGTGCTGCACCAGCCGACGCAGGGCTTCATCTATTGCGCCATCCCGACCGTCTACAATCCGCACGATCTGCAGCACCTGCACTACCCGCAGTTCTTCGACCTCTCCGACCTCACCTGGCGCGAGACGATCTATCGCGCGGCCTGCCGGACATCGCATGCGATCATCGTCAACTCGCAATGGATCAAGGATGACGTCGTCGCCCAGTTCGCGGTCAGCCCGGACAAGGTCCAGATCATCCCGGAAGCGGCGCCGACCCAATTGCTCGCCGAAGTGTCGGACGAAGACAAAGCCGAAACCCGCGCAAAATACGCCCTGCCGGAACGCTATATCTTTTATCCGAACAATACCTGGCCGCACAAAAACCACCTCCGCCTGTTCGAGGCGATGGCCTGGCTGCGCGACAACAAGGGCGTCACCGTGCCGCTCGTTTCCACCGGCGCCCGGCATGAGCCGAGCCGCGAAGCGCTGGACAACCGGGTGCGCGAACTCGGCCTTGAGAACCAGGTCCAGTTCCTGGGCTTTGTCTCCAATGAGGAGCTCCGCGCGATCTATCAGATGGCCCGCTGCCTCGTCGTGCCCAGCCTCTTCGAAGCCAACAGCCTGCCGATCTTCGAGGCCTGGGCCGAAGGCATTCCCGTGGCGAGTTCGAACGTCACCGCCCTGCCCGAACAGGTCGGCGATGCCGGCCTGCTGTTCGACCCGATGGACCCGCAGGACATGGCCGGTGTCATCGAACGCCTCTTCACGGACGACGCGCTGTGCGCCGACCTCATCGCCAAGGGCAAGGTCCGACTGTCGGATTTCGACTTCCTGCGCACCGCCCGCGCCAATCGCGCCACCTATCGCCGCGCCGCGGGCCGCAATCTGGATGCGGAAGATGCAGCGCTGCTCGCCCATGACTGGATGCGCCATCCAATCCGCGACTAGGCAGGCCTGAGACCTGAAACAAAAAACGGGCGCCCCGTCATGGAGCGCCCGCTTTGTTTTGGCAGATTGCGGCGCCTAGGCTTTCTTGCCCAGCACGCTTTCGAACACGTCGGCAATCCGGGCCACCATCGCATCGTCCACACGGCGCGACGTCGGCAGGTTTACGCCGGTCCGGGACAGCCAGGTGCTGTTCGGACACTTGCGGGCATACTGACGATAGGCCGGCATCGAAGACAGGCCATGGAAGAAGGGCCGCAGGTCGATATTCGCCGCCTTGCACGCGGCAATCAGGTCGGCGCGCTTGTCTTCCGGCACCTGCGCACAGGCAAACCAGGTCACCGGCTGGGCGCGCTGATCCATGGCTGGCGGGAAACTCACGCCCGGAATGCCGGACAGGGCTTTGACATAGCGGTCATAAACATCGGCGCGCATCGCCAGCAATTCGTCCATCCGCTCGATCTGGGCACACCCGATGGCGGCCTGCATATTGGTCATGCGGAAATTGAAGCCTGGCTCTTCGTGCCAGTAACGGCGCTCGGGCCGCATGCCATGATCGCGCAGCATCCGCATGCGTGTGGCAATATCCGCATCATTGGTCAGACAGATGCCGCCTTCACCGGTGGTGATGATCTTGTTGGCGAAGAAGGAGAAGCTTGAAATATCCGAGAAGGACCCGATCGGCTGGCCATCATATTTCGCGCCATGCGCTTCGGCGCAGTCCTCGATAATGTAGAGCCCGCGGGCCTGCGCCAGTTCAACGATTTCCGTCATCTGCGACGGGCGGCCGAAGACGTGCACCGGCATGATCGCGCGCGTGCGCGGCGTGATCGCGCGCTCGACAGCTTCTGCGGAGAGACACCAGGTATCCCGGTCGACATCGACCAGAACGGGGCGCGCGCCGACATGCATCACCGTATTGATCGACGCCGCGAAGGTCAGGTCCGGAACGATCACTTCGTCCCCTTCCCCGATCCCCAGCGTCGCCATGGCGAGATGCAGGGAAACCGTGCCGTTGGACGTCGCAACGCCATGGGCCATGCCCATCTTGTCGGCGAACTCCTGTTCGAAGCGGCGGATATAATCGCCGGTCGAGGAAATCCAGGTCGAGAGGAACGCGTCGAATGCGTTGCGCATTTCGCGGTGCGTCAGGTCCGGCTCGGACACCGGCAGGAAGGGCTGCGGGCCGGACTCGTCGATCCCGCTGAGGCGGCCTTCGCCATCCAGAACGGGTTCCACGCCCAGTGTTTCTTTTGCCGTGCCCCAAGGCGCAGCCACATCACCAACCGTCTGGCCGGAAAGATGTCCGCCTTTCATGAAGGCCTCGCGCATCATCGCAAGGTCGGCATAGCCGGCCAGCTTGCCGGCCGCATCCGTGACGAAGACGAAGCCCCGTCCATTATCCAATGCCTTTTCAAGCCCGGCGAACAAAACATCGCCTTGCGCGCAGGTCATGGCAGCTGTCTTTTCAGACACATCAATCTCACTCATGTTCAGGAAACCTTGGCCCCGGCGGGAAGATAGTTGGAATCCAGTTCCGGATCGTAAAGAACGACCTGCGTTCCGCTCCGCTCCATACGCAGCGGCACATGGGTCATGCCTTTCATGGCAGCCAGAACAGCAGCTCGCTTGTCCGGCGGCACGAACATCAGCAGGAAGCCACCGCCGCCTGCGCCCAGCAGCTTTCCGCCAAGCGCGCCGGCCTTGAGAGCGGCCTCATAGCGCTCGTCGATTTCCGGATTCGAAACCGAAGCGTCCAGCGCTTTCTTGTTGAGCCAGGTCTGGTGTAGCAGCGCGCCGAAATCATTGATGTCGCGGGACGGGTCCGTGAGGATACGTTCGCCCTCGCCAACCATGTCGTAGATTTCGCGCAGCTCTTTCGTCCGGTCACCGAACTTCGCCACCTTGCGCTTTTCGATCTCGTCGGCAAAGCGGGTGAAGCCGGTGAAGAACAGCATCATGGAATCTTCCAGCGCCGCGCGGCGCGAAGCCGGCAAGCGGATGGGAGAGATGTCATAGTCGCCGTCTTCGGTGAACTCGATCCGGTTCAGGCCGCCATGGGCTGCCGCGATCTGATCCTGGTAGCCGACGGTTTCGCCGAGAAGCTTCTGTTCCACAAAGATGGCTTCACGCGCCAGCTTCTTCTTGGAACAGAGCATTTCCTGGTTGCCGTAAAAGGCATGCAGCAGCGACACGGTGAAGGAAGAAGACGATCCGAGACCTGACTTGGACGGCAGGTCGGAGTTGTGGATCACTTCATAGCCCGTCTCATTGTCGCCGGCATAGTGTTTCAGCACTTCGCGCACGACCGGATGCTGGATCTCGTTGATCGTCGAGACCTCTTCCAACATGCCCCAGGCGACGCGGTAGTTGAAATCGAACACCGCCGGCAACCGGCGCAGCTGGATGTAGATGTACTTATCGATCGACGTCGACAGCACGGCCCCCTTCTCCCCGCGCTCCAGCCAGGAGGGGTGATCGGTACCGCCTCCGAAGAAGGAGACACGAAGCGGGCTGCGG
>MDTG01398996.1_pt1 | contig 15466 bp, 14 predicted proteins | sample 811421 | NCBI WGS metagenome assembly MDTG01 (sample SAMN05326645, study PRJNA326480) | marine metagenome | isolation source: seawater | place: Pacific Ocean: South East | collected 2011
TACCATATTTTCTACAAGACCAACAACACCAACTGCATTAATTTTTGCTTTTCTTAAAGCTAAAGTTTTCATTAAACCTACAACTGCCGCGGAACCTGCCATATCATAAGTCATGTCCTCCATAAATCTTGCCGGTTTTAATGAGTAACCCCCAGTATCAAAACAAACACCTTTTCCTACAAAAGCTAAAGGTTTACTTTTAGATCTATTTCCATTCCATTCCATTGTGACTAAATAGGATCCTCTTATGCTTCCCTGGCCAACACCGAGCAAAGCACCCATACCTAATTTTTTTAACTCTTTCTCATTATAAACCTTAATTTTAAGTCCAATTTTTTTTAATTTGAGTATTCGTTTTGAATATTCATCTGGATGAAGGATATTACCTGGTTCAGAAACAAGATCTTTTGTAAAATTTGAGCCCTCAAGCAAAGAGTTAAATCTATTATTTTTTATTTTTGGTGGAATTTTTTTTTTAAAACTAATACTTAAATTAATGTCATTTAAATCTTTTTTTGTTTTATATTTATTGAATTGGTAAGACTTTAATTGCATACCATGCAAGAACTCATTTATGAAATCATTATTGTTTGATTGGGTATCTTTAATATTACTATCAAAGAAAGTTAAATTATTTAATGAATTAGATTTTAAAAAATTATAAAAATTAGCTCCTTTTTTTTCATTTTCTGTCGCGCTTTGATTGTTTTTAGTTTTTATTAAAATAATTTTCTGATTTGGATTTAGATTAAAAGAAATAAAATCTTTTTTTTTTGATTTATCTGTATTTATTGTTTTATTAATTTGGGTTGAGCTTTTATTTAATGATAAATTCTTTAATCCGTTAATCCTAAAATCGTCATTAGAAAACAGAACATAATTTTTAATTATTTTCTCGTTAATTCCCTTTTTGAAGCTTATTTTTATTGACATTTATTATAAATATGTACTTTAGGTTGTATTTAAATTATAAATTAAAGTTGAAGATATATAGATATTATCGAGTGAAATTTCAATGAAAAAAATTATTTTTAACCAGCTTTTGAAAGATATCACTAAGTTTTTTTTATTATCAAGTCTTAGTTTGTCTCTAATAATCTGGATAGTTCAGGCTGTTAACTTTCTTGATTTCATTTCTGAGGATGGACATGGTTTATCAACTTATTTTTACATAACAATTTTAAACTATCCGAAAATATTTAGTAGAATCATACCTTTCTGTATATTTATAAGTATATTCTACACTCTAAATAGATATGAGCTTAAAAATGAGCTGTTGATTTATTGGAATATTGGAATAGGTAAATTAAAATTTATTAATATTTTGGTATTTTTTTCAATCTTTTTTTTATTAATTCAAATTTTACTAAATATTTTAATAGTCCCAAAAACTTTAGATTCGGCAAGAAGTTTTATAAGAAATTCAAGTATTGATTTTTTTCCAAATCTTATAAAAGAAAAAAAATTTATTGATGTAGTTGAGAGACTTACTATTTTTGTTGAAAAAAAAGATAAAGATGGAGAATTAAAAAACATATACCTAAAAGATCAATTAAAAACTGGTCAATCTCAAATAATCTACGCTGAAAATGGAAAAATAGTTTCAGAAGACGGTAAAAATTATTTAATTCTGAACAATGGAAGTTTCATTGATGTTGATAATTCGAAAATAACAAGTTTTGCTTTTAAAAGGACAGAAATTAGCCTTAACAAATATGCAACTAAAACAACAAAAACTCCAAAGTTTCAAGAAATTGCAACTATCCATTTAATTTCCTGCTTATCTGAATTAAACTATAACAAAAATTTAGTTGAGTTACCATCTTACTTTCTATGTCAAAAAAGCATAAAAAATAATATTGATGAAGAGTTGTTTAAAAGAATAATTAAACCTTTTTTTATTCCTACAATAGTTTTAATTGCATCCCTAATTGTAATTCAAAATAAAGATTCATTTAAATATAATAGATTTCAAATAATACTTTTTACTGTTGGATTTTTCACAATAATTATTTCAGAAATTACTGCTAGATATATAAGCAATACAAGATTAGAGTTTTTTTTCTTTTTACCCTTAATTTTATTTATTATTAGTTATTTATATTTAATTTTTAAAACAAGGACAAATATATGATAAAAGTTTACCAAAAGTATCTGATAATGTCTTTTCTGAGGATTTTATTAATAGTTTTTTCTATATTTTTTTCATTGATTGTAATATTAAATATTTTTGAAGAAGTTTCTTACTTAAAAGATACAGATGCAAATTTAGTTTTTCCATTTTTTTTAACTTTGCTTAATACACCCTCGATAATTTATGAAACCTTTCCATTTATTTTTTTTATATCTACGCAATTTTTATTTATAAGACTTATTGATAAAGAAGAATTAGATATTTTTAAAAAAATAAGTTTAAGTAATTTTAAACTTCTTTCTATTTTATCTATTTTTTCTTTTACTTTATCAATAATAATTGTTTTGGTTTTTTATAACCTATCATCAAATTTAAAATTTATTTATTTAGATTTAAAAAATCAATACTCTAAAGATAATAAATATTTAGCTGTTGTGACTGAAAATGGTTTATGGATAAAAGATGAAATTAACAACAATATAAATATTATTAATGCTGAAAAAATTTCAAATCATATTTTATATGATGTAACTATAAATCAATTTACTCAAGAATACGAAAATTTTAATAATATTTTAGTGGATGAGGTGAATATTAAAAATAAAAAATGGATACTTAAAAATGTAAGCTCATCTACAGGGAATACTAGTTTAAAAAAAAGTCAGAATATTACATTTGATAGCAATTTCGACTCTGAACAAATAAATCAATTATTTTCAGATTTATCTTCATTAAATTTTTTTGAGTTAGACAATTTAAAGAAAGAATATGAAAAACTCGGGTATTCAATAACAAATCTAAATATACATTTTCATAAGTTAATTTCTTACCCATTTAATCTAGCAATAATGACCCTTTTTAGCTGTATAATCATGCTTAATATAAAAAGAAATAAATCAAAAATTTTTCACCTGATACTTGGTACATTGTGTTCAGTAACAATCTACTATGTAAATTATTTTTCAAGCTTGCTCGGAGAAAATGAGAAATTGCCGGAATTTATGTCTATTTGGTTACCGCTTTTAATTATTATTTTATTTTGCTCAATTGGATTGGTAAGAATAAATGAAAAATAAATTATTTAGAATTAAAAAATTTATTTTATTAACTTTTATTTCGATACTATTTTGTTCAAATAATTCTTTTAGCGAAGATTTTTTTTTCGAAGGAACTGAAATTCAAATTCTTGAAAATGGTGATAAATTAAAATCAGACAAGGGAGTACAAATTACTACTACAAACGATATGATTATTACTGCAGATAAATTTGAATATGACAAAATAAAACTTGAACTAACTGTAGATGGAAATGTAATTTTAAAAGATAATGTTAATAAAACAACTATTAAAACAAATAAGATAAAATACTTTAAAAATTTAGAACAAATTTTTACTTACGATAAAACACTAATTGATATTGGGGAGAATATTCTAGTAGAAAGCAGAGATATTATTTTTTTTAAAAATAAAAATCAAATTAAATCAAATTTCAAAACAGAAGTAAAAGATAGATTTGGTAATACTTTCTTTACTCAGGAATTTTTGTTTAATTTAAATAACAAAGTTCTTAAAGGTAAAGATGTTACAATTAAAGATATAGACAATAATGAATATTTTTTAAAAAGTTTTTTTGCAGATCTATCCAAAAATAATTTTTATGGGAAAGATATAAAGGTCAATTTTTCAAGTGAATCTTTCGGTAATAAAGAAAATGATCCAAGACTTTATGGAAATATTTTTGAGTCAAATAAAAATCAATCTGTTATTTCCAAAGGTATTTTTACTACGTGCAAAAAAAGAGATGGTTGTCCACCGTGGGTGCTCAAAGCAGACAAGGTTATTCATGATAAAAAAAAGAAAATAATTAATTATCAGAATGCATGGCTTGAGGTTTATGATAAACCAATCATATATTTCCCAAAATTCTTCCATCCTGATCCTACTGTAAAAAGACAATCGGGTTTTTTGATTCCTCAGTTTAATGACTCTGGAAACACTGGAACCTCTGTTCAGATACCTTATTTTAAAGTTTTGGCTAATAATGAGGATATGACTTTAAAACCAACTTTTTTCACAAATAATAATATTATTTTGCAGAATGAATACAGAAGAGTAGAAAAAAATTTAAATCACACCTCAGACTTTAGTCTATTTACATCACTTCTAGGAGACGGAGAACAAACATCTAAATCACATTTTTTTTCTAATACTGAAATTGAACTTGATGATATTTTTTTCGATAGTTCAAATTTAGAAATTAATATTGAACAAGTTACAAATGATACCTATTTAAAAAAATTTAAGTTAAATTCTCCACTAATCGAAAGCGAGACCCTAATGCACTCTTTCATTCAATATGACGGATACAATGATAATAGTTCATCGAGTGTAAGTATGGAAGTTTATGAAAATTTAACTCAAAAATCTCATGATAGATATGAAGTAATTTTACCGAACTTAACTTATTCAAGAGACTTAGAAAGTGATTTTAATTTACAGGGTTCATTAAGTTTTGATACCAATTTATTTCAAAAACAATATGAGACAAATAAATATCAATTGAATTTAAATAATAGTTTAGTTTATTCCTCACCAAAAAAATTTAGCAAAAATGGATTGGTCAAAGATTTTAAATTAAGATTATTAAATCCAAATGAGAGACTTAAAACAGGTTATGAGGGTGAGAGTAAGTCTAAAAACCAACTATTATCGCAATTCATGTATAGTTTAACTTATCCCTTAAAAAAACAGTCAGAAATTGGCAATAGTTTTATTACTCCTGGATTGTCTTATAGATTTAGCCCTAATATGACAAAAAATCTTACTAATAAGGACCGTAAATTGGATATTACAAATATAAACTCCTTTGACAGACTATCTGAAAATGATGCAGTCGAAGGGGGACATTCTATAACAGCAGGAATTGGTTATAAGAAAAATGATCTATCTGGAAATGAAAAAGTTTCATTAGAGTTAGCACAAGTAGTTAGTGACAGTCCAAATCCTGATTTGCCAAATAAAACAACATTAAATAAAAAATATTCAGATATCATCGGGAATTTAAAATTTAAAGTAAATGACGTTTTAAATTTTGATTATAGCTTCATGTTAGACGATGGTTTGAATAAATCTAATTTCAACTCTATAAGAACTAGTTTAACTCTAAATAATCTTGTGACAACATTTGAATATTTAGAGGAAGGAGAAATCATTGGAACTAATCATTATGTAGGAAATGAAACCACTCTTAAATTAAATGATAACAATAGTTTAGCATTCAAAACTAGATCAAACCGAGAGATAGATTTAACAGAATTTTATAATTTAGTTTATCAGTATGAAAATGATTGTTTGCGAGCTGCTTTAGAATATAATAAGACCTACTACAGTGACAGTGATATCAAACCAGAAGAAGAATTATTATTTTCTTTAACAATAATTCCATTTTCGAAGATTGATTCAACAAATTTAAAATAATATGAAACGTAATTTAAAATTTTTAATTTATTTATTTTTATTATTATTTTTAGGTAAAAGTTTTGCAATGGCTGGCAAAATAGCAATACTATATAAAATAGAAAATCAACCAATAACAAATAAGGACATTGAAAAAGAAGTAAATTATTTGTTATTACTCAACGATCAATTAAAAAATATAAACGACGATGAATTGATTAAGTATGCAACAAAATCTTTAATAAAAGATAAGGTAAAAAAAATAGAACTTGAAAATAAACTTGAATTTGGAAACAATGAAGAATTTATTGCAAGTAAACTTAATAATTTTAAACAAAGTATGAATTTAACAAATGATGAACTAAATTTAATGTTGACGAATAGAGGTCTTTCAATAAATTACTTAGAGGAAAAAATCGAGCTAGAATATCTTTGGAACAGATTAATTTATTTGCTATACAAAGATATGGTGGTAATTAACGAGGATGAGATAAAAGAAAAAATTAAAAAAGATATGGATAATCCAAAAAACTTTTTGGATGAATTCTTATTATACGAAATTTTGTATTCCTATTCTCAAGATAAAAATACAGAAAGAGAATTAATTAAAATAAGAGAAAGTATCATAGAGAACGGTTTTGAAAATACAGCAAATATTTTAAGTGATGCTGATTCATCAAGCGCATCTGGAAAAATTGGATGGGTTAAAGAAAATCAACTTTCTAAAGAAATATTTAATAATTTAAGGAATTTAAATATTAATGAATATGCTGGTCCTATAGATGTATCTGGTGGAAAAGTATTTTTACTATTAAAAGATAAACGCCAAGTTAAAAAAAGTTTATCGGTTGAAGATGAATTTAAACAATTTGTTAAGGTAGAGAGAAATAGACAATTAGATCAATTTTCTTCAATCTATTATAAAAAAGTAGAAATCAATACAAAAATATATGACAACTAACCCCTTATTAATAATATCTGGGGAGCCATACAGTATATTTTTAGAAATTTTTTTTAAATCTTTAAAAAATAAAAAAGTAAATAAAATTAAAAATCCAATAATTATAATATGTTCAAAAAAATTATTGATAGCTCAAATGAAAAGGCTTGGCTACAAATATAAAATAAATGAAATTTCTACGTATGACTTTAAAAATTTAAAAAGAAAAAATAATACAATTAATATAATTAATATTGAATTTAAGTTTAAAAAAGTCTTTGATAAAATTTCAAAAAAATCAAATGACTATTTAAAAAAATGTTTTGATGTTGGTATAAATTTAGCAAAAAACAATAGAGTAAAAGCTTTAATAAATGGACCTATTTCTAAGGAAAATTTTTTAAATAAAAGATTTCCAGGTATGACTGAATATTTTGCAAAAAAAACCAATTGCTCTGGAAAAGAGACTATGTTGATCTATAATAGAAATCTCTCTGTAAGTCCTCTTACAACTCATTTGCCCTTAAAAAAAATATTTAAAGAAATTTCTATTAAAAAATTAATTAAACAAATAGAAACAATTCACAATTTTTATAAATTTAAACTAAGTAAAATCCCTATTATTGGTGTAACAGGATTAAATCCCCACTGCGAGACAACTGATAAATTTTCTGAAGAGAAAAAAATTATAATACCTGCAATTGTAAAACTTAAAAAAATGAATATCAGAATATCAGGGCCATATCCTGCAGATACGTTGTTTATGAAAAAAAATTTAAAAACATTAGATGTTATAATTGGGATGTATCATGATCAGGTTTTAACACCCATCAAAACAATTCATGAATTTAATGCGATCAACATAACACTAGGTTTGCCATTTGTTAGAATAACACCAGACCACGGAACAAATAATAAAATGATTGGTAAAAATTCATCAGATCCTACTAGCTTGGTAGAGGCAATTTTATTTAGTAAAAGTTTAAGTGAAAATTAAAACAAAAAAAAGTTTAGGTCAGAATTTTCTAATTGACAAAAATATCTTAAAAAAAATTTCAGAAATTGAAATTATAAACAACAATTCTGAGATTATTGAGATAGGACCAGGATCAGGAAACTTAACAGAAATATTAATTAAAAAAAAACCAAAAAAAATGTTTGTTATTGAAAAGGATGATGAATTAGTAAAAGTTTTAAAAGATAAATTTCAAAGTATCAAAATAATAAACGCTGACATTTTAAATTTTTCTGATAAAAAAATATTTAGCTCTAATTCAATTATATATGGAAATTTGCCATATAATATATCATCACAAATTTTGGTAAAATTTATTATAAATGTCCAAAAATTTAAATTTAAAAAATTAATATTTATGTTTCAAAAAGAAATGGCGGACAGAATACTAGCTAAAGTAAATACAAAAAATTATGGAAGGTTATCTATTCTTTCAAACTGGAAATTTGACATCAAAAAGGTTATAGATATTAAATCAAATTCATTTTCGCCTAAACCAAAAGTCGATAGCAGTTTATTAATATTTTCAAAAAAAGAAAGTTATAACGAATTTAAAAATCCAAAAAATCTTGAAAAAATAACAAAGATTTTTTTTAACCAAAGAAGAAAAAAAATTAAAAAACCTTTTAATCAACTGCTTGGTAAAAATCTAAAGATAATTAAAAAACTTAATTTAAATCTAGATTTTAGGCCTCAAAACTTAAATCCAGAAACCTATTATGCATTAACTAATGAATATGAAAACCTAATTAAGTAGTTTTTTTATATGGTTTATAATTAAACTCTTATCATACTTAATTTGATCATCTTTTAGTTCAATCACTTTGTCTATTATTGAATTTATATCTTCAAAGCATCTTTTTAAATCATCATTAATAACTACATAATCATAATCAACCCAATGTTCTACATCGTTATAAAAATCTTTCATTCTTTCGGAGGCAATAAGCTTATCTTTCATGTCCCTATTACTTAATCTTTGGTATAAAATTTCCTTGCTGGGAGGTAAAACAAAAAAAGTAATTATTTTGTATTTAATATTTTGTGATTTAATTTGTTTTGTTCCTTGCCAATCAATATCAAATATTACATTTTTTCCAGCTGATAAAAAATCTAAAACTGGCTTCTTCGTCGTCCCATAAAAATTATTAAATACTTCAGCATATTCTAGAAACTCTTTGTTTTTGATTAAATTCTTAAAATCAATATCACTTACAAAAAAGTAATCTTTTCCATTAACTTCATTACTTCGGGGTTTTCTAGTTGTGTGTGAGACAGATATGTTAAATCCCCTTTTTTCTGATAGTAATTTAACTAGAGTTGTTTTACCTGCACCTGATGGTGATGACAATATGACTAATATCCCATCATTTTGTGAGGACATTTAAATAAAATTAATTGCTTTTGCTCTCAATAAATTTTATTGCATCTCCAACTGTTAGAATTTTCTCAGCTTCGCTATCAGAAATTTCTGACCCAAATTCCTCTTCAAAAGCCATTACTAACTCTACAGTATCTAAGCTGTCAGCTCCTAAATCATCTATAAAGCTTGCCTCATCTGTAACTTTAGCCTCTTCAATACCGAGGTGATCTGCAACAATTTTTTTTACTTTGTTTGAAACATCAGACATATAAATCCTTTTTTTATTATATTTTTGTTAATAGATTATTAATCTACTTTGTCAAGCCATATACATGCCCCCATTAACATGTATTGTTTCTCCAGTTATATAAGAAGCAGCTTCAGATGCTAAAAAAGCAACAGAATTAGACACATCTTCACCACTACCTAACTTGCTCATAGGGATTCTTGAGATTAATAAAGCTTTTATATCGTCTTTAATTTTATCAGTCATCTTCGTTTCAATAAATCCTGGAGAGACACAATTAATTGTTATATTTTTTTTAGCATATTCTATAGCTAAACTTTTTGACATTCCTATTATACCAGACTTTGATGCAGCATAGTTTGATTGTCCTAAATTACCAGTATGACCTACAACTGACGTAATATTAACTATTCTCCCATATTTATTTTTTAACATTTTTTTAATTCCATACTTACAGAAATAAAATGTAGAGGATAAATTTATATCTATTACCCTTTCCCATTCCTCATTGTTCATTCTTAATGAAAGATTGTCCTTTGTAATACCTGCATTATTAATCAACACATCTAATCCACCTAATTTAGACGATGCATTTTCTATAAAATTTTCAATATCAGAGTGATTTGAAATATCAAATTTAAGAGTTTCTAATTGAGGAAAATTTTTTTTTAATTTTTCAAGTTTTTCTTCATTAGTACCTGTGGCTAAAACTTTACCTTTTAAAGATATAAATTTTTTAACTATATCGTTTCCAATTCCACCTGTTGCACCGGTGACTAAAATTTTTTTATTTTCAAAGTTTATCATTTATAAGTATATTTATATCTTCTTGAGTATTAATTGCATTAACTTTAATGTTTTTATTAATTCTTTTTATAAGCCCAGACAATACTTTTCCAGGACCGATTTCAATAAATTTATCTACTCCATTATCTATCATATAATTTACACTCTCTCTCCATCTTACTCTGCTTTCTATTTGCTTGATCAAGAGATTTTTCATATCTTGTTTATTGTTTGACTCTTGAGCAGTAACATTAGAGATTAAAACATTTTTTCCATCTTTAAGATTTAATTTATTTATTTCAGTTTCCATAATTTTTGTAGCATTTTGCATTAACTCACAATGAAATGGTCCACTTACTGGTAACATTATATTTTTTATTCTCTCCTCTTTTAAATCTAATATAAAATTTTTAATTTCATTCATTTTTCCACTTACTACAAGCTGACCATTTGAGTTGTCATTAGCAATAAAACACTTATGCTTTTTATCAGTAATTAACTTTTCTATTTTTGATATTTCGCATCCTAATACTGCTACCATACCACCCTCTCCTTGTGGTACGGCTGTTTGCATAGCTTTGCCGCGAATTTTGAGTAATTTGAGTGTATCATGAAAATTTATTATTTCTGATGAGGCTAAAGCAGTATATTCTCCTACGGAATGACCAGCAAAATATTTTGCTTTATGTAAATCTAAACCAAACTCTTTTTTAATTAAATTAAATATAGAGAAGCTAACTAAAAATATTGCTGGCTGAGTATTCTCTGTTAAATTTAGTTTTTCTTTTGGTCCATCTAAAATTAGGTTAGAAATTGAGAAATTTAATACTTCGTTAGCCTCATTAAAGTATTTTTTTACAATATCAAATTTTGTAAAAAGATCTCTGGCCATGCCTACAACTTGGGACCCTTGGCCCGGAAATATAACAGAAAACATATATATTTATTTAATTTATATTAGTTTTAGTATTGTAATTGAAGAATTATAATAGTATATCCTCAAATTTTATTAAACTTAAATTATGAACTTATACGAACACACGATTGTAGCTAGACAAGATGTAAGCCCTTCGCAAATCAAACAATTAATGGAAAAATATACTAAAATTGTTGAAAAAAATGAGGGAAAGATTATTCAGACACAAAATTGGGGGCTTATTAATCTTTCGTATATTATAAAAAAAAATAGAAAAGGTAATTACATACATTTCAAATTCGAAGGTCCGTCAAAAATAATTAGTGATTTAGAAAAAAACGAGAGCATGGACAAGAACCTTTTAAGATATTTGACGGTTAAAGTTAAAAAATTTGATCTAAAAACAAATTATTTTGTAAAAAGTGACATAGAAGAAAAAAAAATAACCTCTAAAAAAGAGAACTAATTATGAAAAAGAAGAAACTAGGAAACAAAAAAAAGAGCCAAAGTAACTTCGCCAAATTAAGTATATTTCAACCAAATAAATATAAATTCAAAAAAGCTTGTCCATTATCTATAAAAGGTGCACCAGTTGTTGATTATAAAAATGTAAAATTATTGAAAAAATATGTTTCAGAAAATGGAAAAATTCTTCCCTCTAGAATTACAAACATAAGTCAAAAAAAACAAAGAGAGTTATCTTTATCTATTAAACGAGCAAGAAATTTAGCATTAATTTAATGAAAGTTATATTATTAGAAAACATAAGAAATATAGGTTCGATTGGTGAGATAATTGAAGTTAAAAGAGGTTTTGCAAGAAATTTTCTAATCGCAAACAAGAAAGCTTTGTACGCTTCAAAAGATAATATTACGGAAGTAGAAAAAATTAAGACCGAGCTAAACAAAAAAGATCAAGAAAAAAAGAAAATTGCTAAAGAAATTTTTGAAAAAATTAAATTAAAGGAATACACGGTGAAAAAATTAAGCACTGAAAATAAAGAACTTTATGGTTCCGTCAAACCAACTGAGATATCAAAAATAATTTATGAAAGTGACAAAATAGAGATAAAGCCCTCTATGATACAACTTAAAGATGATATTAAATCTTTAGGTGAGTTTAAAGTTGACATAAATTTACACTCTGAAGTAAGTGCACAAATAAAAATTAAAGTTTTGCCTGCAGAAAACATTCAATAATTATACATTATTATCCCCACTTAAAATTTTTTCTTCAATAATGTTTAGTATTCTGTATTTTAATCGATATGGAAAAAAATTTTGAAGTAATTTCAAATAATTTTAAAGAACTACCTAACAATATAGAAGCTGAACAATCGGTGATTGGATCAATATTATTAAGTAATGAAATTTTTGATGAAGTAAATACAATTATATCTAATAAAAACTTTTATGATCCAATGCATCAAAAAATATTTTCTGCTATAGAAAAATTAATTTTTAGAGGCATGTTAGCAAATCCAATTACTTTAAAAAATTATTTTGAAAATGAAAAAGATGAAATTAATGTTCCAGATTATTTAGTAAAAATCACAAAATTTTCAACTTCACTTAGACAAGCTATAGAATACTCTAAAATAATTTATGATATGTTTGTGAGAAGAGAATTAATAAAAATTTCTGAAAGCACAATTGAAAGCGCAAAATTAACTGATTTAAATATAAATGGCCAAAATATTATTGAAAATTCAGAAAAGTTTTTGTTTGATCTTGCTGAAAGAGGTTCTTTTAATTCCTCACTAATTAAATTTGACGATGCGATGAAACTTACGATCGAAATGGCTTCAAATGCTTATAAGAATGAAGAGGGAATAGTTGGAGTCCCTACTGGACTTAGAGATTTAGATGATAGACTTGGTGGCCTTCATAGCTCTGATCTAATAATAATTGCGGGTCGACCATCTATGGGTAAAACTGCGCTAGCAACTAATATAGCTTTTAATGCTGCTCAAAAACTTCAAGAAAGTGGAAAAAAATCTTCTGTTGCTTTTTTTTCACTTGAGATGTCATCTGAGCAACTATCCACGAGAATTCTTGCTGAACAGTCTAGAATAAAATCAAACGATATAAGAAGAGGAAGAATATCAGAGGAGCAATTTGATAAGTTTATTGAGACCTCAAAAAATATTGCTGAGCTTCCCTTGTTCATAGACGAAACACCAGCTATCAGTATTGCTGCTTTGAGTAATCGAGCTAGAAGAATAAAAAGAATACATAATTTAGATTTAATAGTTATAGATTATATTCAGCTTATGAGAGCAGTTAATACGAGAGACGGACGTGTACAAGAGATTTCTGAAATTACTCAAGGACTAAAAGCATTAGCAAAAGAGCTAGGGGTACCAGTCTTAGCGTTATCTCAACTTTCTAGAGCAGTTGAGCAAAGGGATGATAAAAAACCACAATTATCAGACCTAAGAGAGTCCGGATCTATTGAACAAGATGCAGATGTTGTAATGTTTGTTTACAGAGAGGCTTATTATTTAGAAAGAAAAGAACCAAGACCAGCAACAGTTGAGCATGCTGAATGGCAAGCCAAAATGAATGAGGTATCAAATCTAGCAGAGATAATAATTGGTAAACAAAGACATGGTCCTACTGGGAACATAATGTTAGAATTTGAGGCAATGTTTACCAAATTTAGAGATACTCAAATTAGTTAATTTCAAATATAAATAACTAATAAATGTTTACAGACTTTTATCAAAATATTATTTTAAAAAAACCTAAGTTTATTTTTTTATCATTACTAGTCTTATTACTAAGCTTTTCATATTTTTCTAAGGATTTTAGACTGGATGCTTCGTCTGATACATTACTAATAGAAGGGGATCCAGACTTAGAATATTTAAGAGAAATTAATGAAAGATATGGTGCTAAAGAATTTTTGGTTTTAACGTATGCTCCTAAAGAATCTATAACTTCAAAAACAACAGTAAATAACCTATTAAGCCTAAAATATAAAATACAAAGCTTAGATTGGGTTCATAGCGTTGTAACAATTCTTGATATTCCATTATTAAATAATTCTGAGGCGCCACTACAAGAAAGACTTAAAAATTTTGTTACACTCAAAGACGAAGAGGTAGACATAGATAGAGGGTTTAATGAAATTTTAAATAGTCCTGTTTTTAGAAATTTTGTGATAAGTGAAGACGGAACGACGACTGGTATAATCGTTTATTTAAAAAAGGATTCAGGTTTAAAAAAATCTAATAATTTCAATAAAAAAGACATTGAGAATTTTAAAGACGCTCTTAAAAAGAAAAATCATGAAAACATATTAGACATAAGAGAAATAATCAAAACTTATAATAAAGATGCAAAGATATTTTTAGGTGGGATACCTATGATAGCTGATGACATGATGTCATTTATAAAAAATGATATTATCGTATTTGGATTGGGTGTTTTTTTATTTATTATTACAACTTTATGGTTTGTTTTTAAAAAAGTTATATGGATTTTAATACCTATAAGTAGCTGTGTCTTCTCAGTTTTAATAATGACTGGTTTATTAGGTTTACTAGGTTGGAAAGTTACAGTTATATCTTCAAATTTTATAGCCTTAATGTTAATCCTTACGATGGCTATGAATATTCACATGAGTACTCGTTTTATTCAGTTAAGAAAAAAATTTCCAGAGTTAAGTAATCAAGAAATTCTAACTAAGACAACGAATAAAATGTTCTTGCCAATCCTTTATACTGTACTTACAACGATATGTGCTTTTTTATCTCTTATATTTAGCAATATAAAACCTATCATAGATTTTGGATGGATGATGACCTTTGGATTAATAACATCTTTTGTTATTACCTTTACACTATTACCTACACTACTAAGTTTAATCCCAACTAGTAATTTTAATTTAGAGGAAATAAAAGATTCAAAAATAACTTATTTTTTTTCACAAACATCGATAAATAAAAAAAGTGTTATTTTTTTAACAACGATTGTTGTTATTATTTTAAGTATTATGGGAATAAAACGTTTGGAAGTTGAAAATAGTTTTATTAACTATTTTGACAATGAAACTGAAATTTATAAAGGGATGAAATTAATTGATGAAAAATTAGGTGGAACAACTCCACTGGATGTCATAATAAAATTTGGGAAAGATACTGATCAAAATACCTCTGAAGAAGTAAAAGATGAATTTGAAGATTGGGACAATGAAGAAGATAGTAATGACGAAAAATATTGGTTCACTAAAGATAAAATTGACAAAATTGATAAAGTTCATAGATACCTTGATGAATTACCTGCTGTTGGAAAAGTTTTATCATTTTCATCTATAATTGATGTTGCTACAAGTCTTAATAATAATAAGCCTTTAGGTACATTAGAAATGGGTGTTTTGTATACTAAAATCCCAGATACTATTAAGAAAGAAATTATTGATCCATATATCTCAATTAAAGATAATGAAGCAAGAATAAGTCTAAGAATAAAAGACTCATTAAAAGATCTTAGAAGAAATGACCTGATAAATAAAATAAACTTTGATTTGGAAAATAAATTAAATCTAAAAAAAGATGAATTTAAATTAGCTGGTGTTCTAATTTTATTTAATAATCTGCTTCAAA
>MDTG01339045.1_pt1 | contig 15465 bp, 12 predicted proteins | sample 811421 | NCBI WGS metagenome assembly MDTG01 (sample SAMN05326645, study PRJNA326480) | marine metagenome | isolation source: seawater | place: Pacific Ocean: South East | collected 2011
TAACGCGAGTAACAGTCTCTGAATCACCTTCAATGGAGTCACCAAGTACCCAGCACTCCACGCCCTTTGACTCGAGAAACTCTCGCGCGGCCTTCAATGACTGTGAGGGTGCAGCAACAATCTGAGTCGATACACGTTCGAAACAGACTGAGTCAGGGTGTGGTGTTGCATTATTTTGATCGGATAACCACGGTGTTAATTCATCGAGAAGATCAATCTTGTGTCGCGTTAACACAGCGATCGCATCGGCTTGGTTGGTATATGCCGGCACCGTTGGGCCAGACGCTATAAACTCAACTCGGTTTCCGGGAACATCGGAAACCAAAAAGTTCAAAATAGTGCCGCGACAAGCCTCAACGAGGCGCCCGCCCTTCACCAGTGATAACTGTTTACGTACGGTATTTAACTCAGAAATCGTCGCACCCGACGCAAGTAATGCGCGGTGGGTGCGCATCTTCAGTTCTGGATCCATGGTGGGAAGTGGCGCAGACATTAGTGCCGACCCGCCCCCTGAAATTAAACAAATCATCCGATCTTTGGGGCTAAGCGATCGGGCAAGCGTTATAGCGTGTTCGGCTGCACGCAAGCTGCCGCTATCAGGAACGGGGTGTGATGCCTCAATGACCTGCAAGCTGGTATTGACCTCGTGGCCCCGCGGAAGGATACACAATCCCTCAATATCACCAAGGCACTGTTGGGCGACCTGCGCATGCTGCGATGCTGCTTTCCCAACCACGAGAAATACGGTCTTCCCAGCAATTGACGGGAGATCGGTTAGATGGGGGATCAAACGGGTTGCTTGGGCGGCTTCAACAGCCAGATCAAACGCTGATCGTAGGACTACCTGAGAATTCAGTGGGTGTCCCCCATCGCTAACTCAACGGTCTCAGGAATCCTTTCGCGCAAAATGCCAATCGCTAACGCACTGAATACGACCGCACCGATATATAAAGACGGCGACCGCAAGAGTAGTTGCACAACCGGAAGAACAAACATAAATATGGTAGTTAACACAATGACCGCTCCGGCGATTCAGTCCTTCTACACACCGATCCAGAGTTATTTAAAAACATAAGGCCAAACGATCACTCCCGACGCAAGTACTACCAAAGTGAACGCTTGCCTCGATGGATAACAATAGTTAAGACTCAAACGCACGAAGAAGAGCTCGAGGCACGCAATCGCACAGTTTGATAACCGCATTTACTAGAATGCCAATGCGAGAATCGTCATTGCCATCACAACCAACATCAATGCAAAACCAGCGTCACCGTGAGTGAGTTCTTTCAACAATTTCATGGGCTCCCTCCTAGGAGGAACATTTATACCAAATTTTTAAACAAAAATTCTTTCATTCGGAGATTTTCTATCCACCCAATGGCTTGTATGGATCCCCTCCCTAACGCATCAGAAAACCAAAGCTCCTCAAGAACAAAGGCCCGATTATCCGGGCTTTCCTCCATCACGATTGATTTTCGATGAGCTTCCCTGTCTCAATCGAAATTGACCTGGGCTTCAGTGCCTCAGGCAATTCCCGATACAGCTCAATATGAAGTAATCCATGTTCAAGGCTCGCACCTTTGACAAAGACGTGGTCTGCCAGCTGAAATTTCCGCTCAAAACTGCGCGTTGCGATGCCTCGGTGCAAAAACTGACGGTCATCTTCCGACCCCGCTTTTTCACCAAAAACGGTCAGCTCACTTTGCTTAGACTCGATTGATAACTCATCGTCGGTGAAGCCAGCCACTGCCATCGTGATCTGATATTGATCTTCGCCTGTCACTTCAATGTTATAAGGGGGGTAGCCCGCGTTCTCGAGACGATTTGCGTTCTCAAGCATGCCTGCAAGTCGGTCAAAGCCAATTGCTGTACGGTATAGGGGTGAAAGGTCTACTGTCATGTGATCCTCCTAAAGCGATCAAATTGTGTGCTCTTCTTTAAGACAGAGCGGTAATATCTCAAGGCCCATTGAGGCGCCTCGTTAGGAAAATGTGGTTCAAAATGAATTTTTCAAGGAGTTGGGTTTAAACGAATTTCTCGTCGTTTGCCTGTCAGGAAATAAAGAAGGGGCACAACAAATAGAGTAAGGACTGAACTAAAACCGAGCCCCCAAACAATAGCAGTTGCTACCGGGCCCCAAATCAATGAGGACCCTCCAATGCCAGCTGCCAGAGAAAATAATCCGGCAATAGTTGTCATCACGGTTATCACAATCGGAACAACACGACGTCGGCCCGCATACACCGTTGCATGCTTCAAACTCATTCCAGCCATCAAGCGATCGTTTGCAGCACTGATTAATACAATTGCGGAATTCACAGCGATACCGGAAAGAGCAACCACACCATATAGAGTGTACAAAGACAGCGGATTGCCGGTAACAAACAGTCCGAGGATAACTCCTGTAAACGCCAACGGAACCGTTACAAGAATGAGTAGAGGCTGGCCATAACTCTTGAATTGAGTTCCAAGAATCAGATACATCACACCCAGACCGAATAAGAAAAGAATCCCGATCGAATCGAGACTTTCCTGGATGTCATCAAGCTCTCCAGAAAAGTCGAGATCGACGTTCGGATAAGCGGCCTGTCGCTGGGCCCAAACAGCCATCACTGCCTGATTCGCCGTCACAGTATCTGTCATTTCAGAATCAATATCTGCTTCGACCGTAATCGTGCGCCTGAAGTTATAGTGGCGAACCGTTCCAAGCGCAGGAGAGCGGTCGACATCGACTAATTCACTGAGCGAAATCATATCTCCGGTCGTAGTCGGCAGTTGTACACCCAAAAGCCCTTTCGGCGACGACAATTGACCATCTGAAGCAACCACCCGAATATCAACAGTCTCACCCTGATCTTGTACCGACTCGACCACCTCTCCATCGACAAGAATTCGAATATTTCGAGCAATATCGGCTGGTATGAGACCTGAGCGTGCGACTTGATCAGGATCTAAGGTCAATTGCAAAGCAAATCGTCCATCCTGCGCATCGTCAGTAATATCTTTAATACCAGTTGTGTTCTGGAGAACATCTCGAATTTCATCAGCCGCGGCACGTAGTTCTGAAAACTGCGATCCACGGACTTTTATCGAAATTGGTTTGGCAGCAGGAGGCCCACCTGCTAGCTCAATGAAGGTGACCCTCGATGGGCCAGGAACGGCGCTGACTGCATCACGCATCTCGGCCACGATATCTGACACTTCGCGACCTTCGGGCTGTAAGCCGACCAATACCTGACCGCGGTGACTACCCCTCAAGGGCTCAGTTTCAGTGAATTGCTGCCCCGCATATGCAACAATTCCTCGCGCTTCACCCTCAATCAGCTTGGCTGCAACGACCTGCTCAATCGCCAGTGTTAAATCGAGGGTCCGCTCAAGCTTCGTTCCAGGCTCTGTTTCAACATTAACGTAAAATACGCGAATCGGATCGGAAGCAAAGAAATCAGCGCGTATCTGACCGCTCGCTAGTAAGCCAACAGCGCCAATAAGAGCGGAGATCGATATCAAAAGCGTCATAAATGGTCGTCGTAACGCTCGAATCAACAGACGCGTATAGACCCGACGGATGCCGTGATTCAGGCGCGTTCTGAATCGCTGCATTCTCCCACGATGATTCAGCCGCATTCCTGAACCAAGTAAATGACTTGGGAGCATCCAAAATGCTTCGATTAGACTAATGATTAAGGCAATCGAAACAACCAAGGGGATTACCATCATAAATTTCCCCAAAATACCCGGAAGAAGCATCAACGGCATGAAGGCAGCGACAGTGGTCAAGACCGCTGCAGTCACTGGTGCGGCGGTCTCAGTCAAAGCGTCTACAATCGCATCGATTCCGGTCAGACCACGCTCGATTCGATAATAGATTGCCTCGACGACGACAACAGCATCATCGACAAGCATTCCGAGTGCTATCACAACGCCCAACAACACCGTGACATTCAGTGTTTGATCCATCCCCTGAAGAATCCAGAATGTTCCCGCCAGGATGAACGGAATACCGATCGCAGTGAGTGTTGCAATCTTAAATCCCAAAAATATCCAAGCCACACCTAAGACCAGCGTCAACCCGATCAAGGCGTTGTTCTGCATTATGCTGAGCGCTTTACGAGTGGGAATCGTCTGATCATCGATCAATACAAGCCGCGTGCCAGTCACTGCTTCCAGTTCATTGCGCGTCTCAATGTACTCTTTCACCTCATCGACAAGCTCGAGGGTATTTGCACCCTCAGCTTTCATAACCGCTAGTAAGACAGATGGTTTGCCATTATAGCGAACCAGCTCTGACCGCTCTGCTTGCGTTCGGGTAACTCGAGCAACATCACCAATCCGCACACTACCGTCGCGATCTAAAATCGGAAATCGGTTGAGATCAAATGCATCAGTCGATTTTCCTTTGAGACGCACCAACCAACTTGAGCCGGCGACATCGAGCTCACCTGCGGCTAAATCTTGAAAGTAGGTTTGTACTGTCGCAGCGATATCTGCTGGAGATAATCTCAGTGCTGCAATTCTTGTGGCATCAAACTCGATGCGTATCTCGGGATCAGACATGCCCTGCGTATCAATTCGATCAATCCGCTCTCGTCGTTCCAGCTCTTTCTCAATAAGAACCGCTTGTTCTCGGAGGCTGTCGTCATCACCCGACCCTACCAAAGCAAGTGTTGCTGCTGGGAATGCGTTGGATGATGTGATTTCAATAAAAATTGGATCAGTCGCCTCGTTGGGAAATTTCCCCTCTGCAGTGTTGACCTCGCGGCGCAAGTCACCAAGACGACGTTCGAATACGCTCGTTGGAATGTCTTCGAACCGAACCAGAATCGATGCCAACCCTTCTCTTGAGTAGCTTGAGACAAAATCGAGATCGTCAACGCGTCGGATAGCTTCCTCGATGGGATCTGTGATTCGACTCTCAACATCTAATGCCGATGAGCCAGGCCAAGCGACTGTAATCACGATCCAATTAAAGTTAATCGTCGGATCTTGCTGCCTTGGAAGAGACCAATAAGCCAAGACTCCCATTGCCAAAACGAGAATAAAGGTAAGGTTTGTGAGAACTTTATTGCCGATCAATAATCGCGCAAATCCGATCATTTGCTGATCACCAGCGCATCGCCATCACGCGCCCTAAAACGTCCTTCTTTGATCAGAAGCAAAGCCGGGTCAAGATCGGAAACATCCACCGGCTGTCCAAGTGTGGCCGATGACCTTTCGATGAATTGTGCTTGATTTTCAACCGCTACCATCACACCATATCTTCGATCACGCTCCACTAAATAATCAGCGGGCAAGACTGTGAATTCAGAGCGCATCGATAACACACCAGGAGAACCTGGGGGAACTGGGATTTCTGGCTCAAATCGTAATAGGCGCGTCCCTGTTCCTGTGTCCACTGCATCGCTTTCAACAATGAGGCGCACGTCTATTATTTCTTGGCCAGATTCAAACACCACATCTTGTGCCTTGTTGATTGTGTAATCAAAAGGCACTCGCGCATGGATATCAACTGCAACAGATACAATTTCGAGAATCGGAGCTCCAATCGACATCCGAGTACCAACGGACGCAAGTTGTTTGATCACGATTGAATCAAAAGGTGCCTTAACTTTACATTTGGACACCTGAAGCTCTGCTTCTTCCAATGCGACCCGTCTGGCATCGACTCCGATTCGTGCCTGTTGAAGCTCGGTTTCCCGAGTATCTTTTAATTCCTCACTGGCAATATTCGTCTTTGCTAATTTCACAATCCGCGCGGACTGCCGCTCACTGAATTTTAACTGTACTTCAGCTCGTCTCAGCTCTTGAATCGCTAGATCATGACGTAAGCGTGTGTCGCGGCAATCCAGTCGAATGAGCGTCTTCCCACGAGTGACTCGATCACCTAGGCGAGCATTAATAGCAGTAATTTCGGCGGATATTCCCGATGACAGAAGACTCGTTTCCAGAGGCTCCGCACTGGCTGGAAACTCAGTAGTCATCCGTTTTTGAAGCTCAGATACCGGTGCAACGGTGACAAACAGATCAGTAGCGACAGCGGTGTTTAGAAAGCATAGCGCAACGACTGCAAGCAATTTAGGCTGTTTCATCGAAGCGTCTCGGTCGGGGAATTGCCACATATTATGGGGAACGACGGACTCGATTCCAACTCGCTCCCTCGAATCGATAATCGAGGCGATCATGTAAGCGCGAAGATCGACCCTGCCAGAATTCAATACGTGTCGCTCGGACAGCATACCCGCCCCAATGCTGCGGTCGTGGTACCACGTCTGGATACTCAATCTCTAGATCACTCAATTTCGCTGTCAATACATCATGAGATTCGATGATTTGCGATTGTTGGCTTGCCCAGGCACCCAAGCGGGATCCTTTGGGACGCTCTTGAAAGTAGGCGTCATTTTCGTCGTCTGTTAGCTTTTCAACTGAACCTTCTACTCGTACCTGACGTTCAAGTTGGTCCCACCAGAACACCAGTGCAGCTGAGGGTGACGCGAGAAGTTGCTCACCTTTATGACTCAAATAATTCGTGTAGAACTTAAAATCGCGTCCCTCATGTCCTTTTAATAGCACGATACGTGCATGCGGATTTCCCATGTCATCAACCGTGGCCAAAGTCATTGCGTTCGGCTCGAGCTGCGTCGTTTTTTTGGCGTCACTCAACCAAGCTTCGAACAATAAGATTGGGTCCGCTCCAGCGTCGTCTTCAAGTAACTGACCAACCTGATAATCTCTACGCAGTTCTTTCAAATCACGACTCATCAAATAACTCCAACACCTGACTGATACGTTCAACACGACACACTTCAATACCGCTCACTAGCTGCTTGGGCGCATTCGCCGAGGGCACGATGGCTTTCTTAAACCCATGTTTTGCTACCTCACGAATTCGCTCCTGACCAGATGCAACCGGCCGGACTTCTCCTGATAACCCAACTTCGCCAAAAATGACCCAGTCCTTGGGGATTGTTTTACCACGAAAACTCGACACACAGGCTAACAGTAATCCGAGGTCAGCTCCCGTTTCTGTGACTTTGACACCACCCACCGCGTTCACGAATATATCTTGATCGCCCAATTGGACATGGCCATGACGATGCAAAATGGCCAGCAACATTGCAAGACGCTGCCCATCCAGACCCACAGCAACCCGCTTCGGAGAACCACCCAAACTACTGTCAACAAGAGCCTGGACTTCGACCAATAGAGGCCGAGTACCCTCCCATGTACAAATCACCGAAGAACCTGGCGCCACATTTTCTGGCCGACTTAAAAAGATTGCAGACGGATTTTTCACCTCGCGTAGACCGGTTTCAGTCATCGCAAAAACACCCAGCTCACCCACCGAGCCGAAGCGGTTTTTGTGAGCACGTAGTGTCCTAAATCGCCTACCACTGTCTCCCTCAAGCAGAAGCGACGCATCAATGATGTGCTCGAGTACTTTCGGACCAGCCAATGCGCCTTCTTTGGTAACGTGACCAACCAAGAGAACGATGACTCCCGTTGCTTTAGCAAGACGCGTTAACTGTGCCGCAGACTCTCGAACTTGACCGACACTACCGGGTGCACCAGAGAGCGATTCAACTTGCATGACTTGGACTGAATCAACAGCTACTAAAACCGGTTTGACCTTATCAAACATTGCGGCAATGGCTTCCACTCGAGTCTCAGATACGCATTCAAGATGCTCTCCATTCAACCCTAAACGTTGTGCGCGCAATGCGATCTGCTCTAACGATTCTTCACCTGTCACATATAGACATGGCTTTTGAGCTGATAGTAGCGTCGTGACTTGCAACAAGAGTGTACTCTTTCCGGCGCCAGGAGCCCCACCAAGTAAAATCACGGACCCTGGAACAAAACCTCCCCCAAGGACTCTGTCAAACTCAGAGTACCCCGAGCCAAGTCGAGAAAGCCGCTCTGGCTTAATAGCAGATAATTTTGAACGCTCAGGAATGGCTCCTGCATACCCACCGGGAAGACCCCTGGCAGGCTCGGGCACCTGAACTGATTCAACGAGCGTATTCCATGCCTGACATTCGGGACACTGGCCAACCCATTGCGATGAGGTTGCGCCACACTCTTGACATTGGTAAATCGATTTGACTTTCGCCACACTGATCTCCTGTTCGGTACAGGATAGACCAGATTTCAGCCAACAGCGCGTTCTGAACGACTTGGCGTCAAATGTCTGAACTTGCGCTGGGTTCGAACAGCCTGCTGGACACTCTCACCGAGTACCTCAAGCACAATTTGGCAGACTAACCGATTGGTAAAGCGTGCCATTGTTGCACTCGAAGAATCCAAGACCAGATCAAGCGTTCGATGGCACGCTCGTGCCAATGGCGAGCCTGTTGGTGCGATCGCGATTAAGCGCGCACTCCGTTCATCGGCAAGTGTTGCTGATTGCACCATTGGCGCGGTCTCTCCATTAGTACAGAGAAATAAAAAGAGATCATCTGGTGAAGCCGTATTTGCCGTTAATTCTTGAATCACCGCATCGGTATGAACAACAACAGCGATGGGAGCTCCAATAAAAAGCTCTTGAGCTCCTCGAGCTAACCCTGATGTTGGACCTAGCCCGTAAATCAGTAATCGTCTGCAACCTAGGATTTCGCCAACAACCCCTAGGAGATCTTGTTCCGGTAATCGTGTCCGTGCACGGTTCATGCGAGACATGGCAGTCTCAAACATTTTATCGGCCAGTTGTAGATTGGAGTCGTTATCGTCAAGACCACGAACCTGGAAACTCGCCGGATTCGCCAATGTTTGAGCCAACCTCAACTTAAAATCAGGAAAACCACGACAACCGAGTGACCGGCAGAAACGATTCACGGTGGGTTCGGATACACCCGCTGCCATAGCCAGACGAGCGATACTCAGATGCACTGAATGCTCAGGATCTCCGAGTATGGTCTCAGCGACAGCCCGCTCGGATTTACTGAGACTCGAAAGCGATGCGCGAACTTGATCAATCATTGTGTCGCTCCTCTGTAATTCTTCACATATTATTGAGCACACTCGGTGCCGAACTCCGTTCGACTCAACAGGAGAATAAACAATGTTCAATCGTAGGACAATCCTATTCGGGATTTTCATGTATCTAAATGCCCTAACCGCTCATGCAAACGGCTTAACAGATCTGAAAGATCAACCATTTGAAATTAAGGGTCCCGCCGTGGTGAACTTCTGGGCCACTTGGTGTGCACCGTGTATTAAGGAGCTACCTGATCTCGAAATACTTGGTCAAAAACTTGGTTCGAAGGCGACCGTATATCTGGTTAATTTTGGAGAAACCACCAAAACGATTGAAATGTTCAAAACCAAAAAACCTGAGCTGTTTGGGGAGCACACAGTCCTTTTGAAAGATTCCAAGATGTCCGGACTCAAATCCTATGGACTTCGCGGCGTTCCAACAACTGTTCTCATTAACGAATCGAGTGAAACAGTCGAAAGTATCCAAGGAATGAAAGATTGGAGTGACAATGAAATCGTTATTGAAATTAGAGCGAAGATCTTGCCGTAATGGCTCGCTCTAACTCATCAAAACTCGGGAATTGTGACAACAAAATTGGATCCATTCCCGGGTGATTGACGACGTAAAGTGGTACACCGACACGATCAAATGCATTTAAATATTCAGTGATCAACGGATCGTAACGAGTCCAATCACCGGTCATTCGAATGATTCCATTGTCATTAAATAATTGATCAACCGCTTCGGTATTCAACAAGCGTTTTTCGGTGACTTTGCACGTAATACACCAGGCAGCTGTCATGTTTATAAAAACAGAATGCCCGGCACTGAGATGTGTCTGCAACGCTACTGATGCATAAGGTTCAGCTTCAACCTCGACCATTGTTTGTTCAGAGGACGCAGGCGTCACCTGTGACACACCTGGGATCGCTATCAAAGAAGTGATTACGACCAAAGTACCCAGTACTCTCCAGATCCACCACTCTCCTTTGGTCAGCCAAATACCAAACATGAACAGCAATAATCCGCTGAGGATCAACACTAGGACATCAGAGGACGTCTGACGAACCAGAACCCACAATAACCAAATCGCAGTGGCCAAAATTGGGAAAGCCAAAAATTGCTTCAACCGAATCATCCAATGACCTGGACGTGGTAATCGATTCGCTAATTGTGGACAAATCGCAAATGCAAGCATTGGAAGAGCGAGGCCAAGACCCAATGTCAAAAACACAATAAGGGTAATCCACCATGGTTGTGTCAATGTATAGCCCATCGCCACACCCATGAATGGGGCAGTACAAGGAGTTGCAACAACAACAGCCAGTACCCCAGTGAAGAACTCAGCACGACCGGAATGGCCGTCTGTCAGATGTTGTCCGACACCAGACAGTGCCATGCCAAACTCAACCCATCCGTAAAGCCACAGACCCAAAATTACAAAGACATAAACCAAAAGACCAACAAACCACGGTGTTTGTAATTGAAAGCCCCAACCGATTTGTGCACCGCCGGCTTTCAAGCCAACCATAATCGAAGCAAGCACCAGCATTGTGGCCAGAATACCTGTGGTATAGAGCCAAGCTCCTCGTTGAACATCACGCCATTCTTTTGTTGCTTTACCTGCAATTGACAATGCTTTGATCGAAAGTACCGGGAAAACACATGGCATTAAGTTCAAAATCAAGCCACCAGCCAACGCCATGATCAACACAACACCCATTGATAAATCCTGCTTATCGACCACGGGGACGGCGAGGGATCTATCCAATGGCGATCGAACCCCACCTGATTCAACTCCAATGACCCAGTAACCCGCAGCATAATCTGATGGATTCAATGCGCGGTCGAAAGTCACCAAAACACCATCCCCAAGTGGTTGAACAAACTCTATAAGCCCAAGAACCTCACCAGAACCTTCGGGCATCACGTCCTGAACGGCAACCTCAGTCAATCCAAAGATCCAAACTGATTGGGGTCCAGCAAAGTTGATGCTAGCTGGGAAATCGGTGGGTACGGCAGCACGCGCCGCGTCAATTTGTTGTACAAACGTAGAGCGACGTACGTTCAACTGAGACGAAACGACGGGTAACGAAATACTTACCTCTTGACTCTCAGGAATACAAATATCACGACACACCAACCAGCGTGCTTCTCCGCTGAGAGACCATTGATCTGATGCTGTTAAAGGAACTGTAATCCGAAATGGGTGAAGCACTGCGTCGGTGTATCCATAAGTTAACAGACTCACGTCATCACCAAAGGGCTTTGTTTTTGCGACAGGGAATTGAAGCTCAGGCTCATACGATTGTTGGCCATCACTCAATTCAATCGATGGCGGAAGACCAGTAGAACCGGCATTCTTCCAATAGGTATTCCAACCCTCTGCAATCTCAAGCGATAGTCCGAACCAGAGGGTGTCTCCGGGGATAACCGACTCAACCGGCGTGATCAACCGCGCAATGACCTGATTGGCCTGAGTGAATCCAGATAGTACGACAAATAAGGAAAGAATGCAGATTTTTAAAATCCATTTCATGTAGCGAGGTTAGCGGATTGACTTCAGCAAAAAACTGTATTTTTATACAGTAATGAAAACAAATCTTTTACGTCCATTATTTGACGCCGGAAAGCTATGGCAAGGGAATACAGAAACCACTATCGAAGTCACTGATACTGGATTTCTAGAGCTCAATGCTCAGCTCTGTAGCCAAGGCTGGCCTGCACATATGCTCATTGAATTTCTCACGGATGATTGTTTCTCAGCACCAATTCAATGTGCTTTAGCAACATGGCGATCACATCAAGATGCGCGCTGGGTTGCTTTCGTCAATCCGCCTTTAACACCATGCACTGAACGGCTAATGCAAGAAGGAATCGACACCGAAAAAGTCGACATCATTCATGTCGCTAACGATCAGCTTGCTTGGTGCTTAGAGCAAATCACACTGGCAGAATCCACACGCAGTGTGATTGCATGGGAAACTGAAACACTGACCTCAACACAACTTCGGCGACTACAACTCGCCTGCCAACGAGGACATACACAACTATTTCTCATCCGACAGCCCGCACACCGACATCAAGCCTCACCTGCACCTGTACGCGCAAGGATTGATCTATCAGTTGCTGGTTTTGAAATCACAATATTTAAACAACCAGGCACAAATGCCAGACCACCTGTTGTCATTCCCTCTGAGCTCTCTTGGATTCGCAAGCCAAATCCAGCTCAGCGCGTCACTTGTGTAAAACATGACTTATCAGGGCTTCACTAATGGTGATCTATGCATATCTTAAATTTCCAAATCTACTTTTGGATGCGCAAGGAGTCTCTCATCACAATGAATGTGTCGCCATCCATCAACAAGACCACATCATGCAATGCTCTGAACTTGCATTAGCAGCGGGTGTTATTCCTGGTATGACACTGAGTATGGCGATGACTCTCTGCCCAAAGTTACTCACAAAAGCGTATCAAGCAGACGCAGAACGTGGTTTATTGCATCGATTAGCTCTTTGGGCATATCAGTACTCACACCAAGTCGCGATCTGGAATAAGGGTCTCTGTATTGAAGTTTCAAAAAGCAAATCTCTATTCGGCGACCTGACAGAGCTGACACGAACTCTGAAGAATGCAGCTGCATCGCAAAGTTTCCAAATTCAACTTGCCTTTGGGTATACCCCTGAAATGGCAGCTCTCTTCGTACAAGAGGGATTACGACCGAAAGAAAATACATTTCACAAAACACTGAGTCGTATTGCGATTGATGCTGCGACGATTCCACGTGAACAAATCAAACGACTTAAAAATATGGGCTTTCGAACAATTGGCGATTACTTCAGTGCACCATCTCGAGCTCGGCAAGCACGTATTCACCAAGACACATTCTTGTATTTCGATGCAATTGCCGGTCGACACCAAACACCACTGTCATGGTTTTCGCCACCACCTGTCTTTGATCAATCCATTGAATTTTTACGCGGGCTTGAATCAATCAACATGCTGAAATTTCCGATCAATCGTTTGACTCAAGATGCAGCTCATTGGTTAAAACAACGTCTATGTGCGACCAGTCAACTACAATGGAAAATCACTCTTGAAAACCGCAAAAGCCATCATTTAAAAATCTCACTCAACCATCCTGTGAATTCAGTCGTAGGAATTGCAGACCCTTCTTGGTTACAACTTGAGAAATTCTTTCCCGAATCACCAATGACAAGTATTCGCCTAACCATTCAGCAAGTGCATCAAGCGAGTCCGCAAAAGCGTGATCTATTTATTCAAACTCATGATACAGATCGATCGCAGTTGCTCGATCGTCTCACTGTTCGTCTTGGTAAAGAGTGCATCAAGACACCCCGTCGACTCCAAGATCCACGACCTGAGTACGCCAATCAGCTCGATAATAAAAATCACAATACATACCCTCTTCCCAACCTACCCCCTCGACCAATCTGGTTACTCGATCCACCTGAATTACTTGGGTCGTCACCAAAAAAAGCGGGACATATATTAATTCAAGGTCCAGAACGCATTGAGTCTGGCTGGTGGGATTTCGAACCTGCTTGTCGACGTTATTGGATTTGCCTATTCCAGCACACGCGAATCAGTTGGATCTTTCAGGATCAGCACTCAAAAAGTTGGTGGCTTGCAGGTTGGTTCACTTAAGTCTTATAACAACCTGTTAAACTCTTAGCCTAGTTTTTAAGGATCATTGCGTGGATCTCAATCGATTCAATCCGCGACAGCGCGAAGCGATCACTCATGTTGGCTCACCACTTCTCGTACTTGCAGGCGCAGGTAGCGGAAAGACTAGCGTCATTACACACAAGATCGCGTGGCTCATCCAAGAAGCTGGAATACCGGCGCGACATATCACTGCTGTCACTTTCACAAATAGAGCGTCACGAGAGATGCGCGAGCGTATCAGTCATATTGCACCCAAGAATCAAATTCGTGGGCTCACAGTCTCAACATTCCATTCCTTTGGATTGAATTTGCTCAGACGAGAGATTGGATACACTGGACTCAAATCTGGCTTCTCAATCCTCAACGCTGAGGATGCTAAATCTATTTTTGCAGATTTACTGAAGCGTGAGTCAATCGAAGATCGCGATCTTGTTTCCACTGTTCAGCATACGATCTCTCACTGGAAAAATAACGGGCTATCACCCGAGAAAATTCGTGCCCAGGCGAGTGACCCACAGTCTGTCTTAGCTGCCAATACATATGTTGAATACGACCGGTATTTAAAAGCATGCAATGCTGTCGACTTCGATGATTTAATTTTAAGACCGATCGAACTATTCCGCTCTAAACCAGATCTTCTAGCTAAATGGCAATTTAAGATCCGTTACTTTTTAGTCGACGAATATCAGGACACTAGTGGTATCCAATACGAACTGGTCAAGCTCCTAACTCAAACGTCTGGGAAACTTACAATTGTCGGCGACGACGATCAGTCAATTTATGCATGGCGTGGAGCCCGTCCTGAAAACCTCAACGAACTGAGCGTTGACTTTCCAACACTTAAAGTGATACGGCTCGAACAAAATTATCGCTCGACTCGGGTCATCCTAGAAACGGCGAATACCCTGATTGCAAACAACCCGCACATTTTTGAAAAAACGCTCTGGAGCGACAAGGGGTTTGGTGATCGTATCGAAATCCTCCCGACAAAGACGGACGAAGATGAAGCCGCGAGAATTGCTTCGATGATTTTGCAGCGTCGTCTCAATCAAAAAAAGCAGTTTTCTGACTTCGCGGTACTCTATCGAAGTAATCATCAAGCGCGCATCCTCGAATTTAAATTACAACACTTCAAAATCCCCTATAAATTAAGTGGTGGAACGAGCTTTTTCGTACGCTCAGAAATTCGAGATCTGATGTCGTATCTCCGAATTCTCATTAATCCAGACGATGACAACGCGCTATTACGAATCATTAATGTGCCCCGCCGTCGGATCGGCCCAACAACACTTGAGGTCCTAGGCCGATACGCACATGAACGACGTCAACCGTTGTATTTGTGTATTCCTGAATTGGGTCTAACCTCCCGGTTAGACCCAGAGGCAGCAAGACGTCTTACACAATTCCATACGCTGATTGAAACAGCTCGAGGCGATCTCTTAGTCGGTCAGGGAATGCAGGCAATCGACAAGCTATTGGAAAGCATCAATTATCGGGGTTGGCTGTCTGATCAAAGTTCTTCAGAACCAATGGTCGAGCGCCGTTGGGGAAATATCGTACAACTTCTCGAAGCACTGAGGAAAGATCTCAAAGGCGAAGCAGATGACGAGGACGAGTTCGATTCAGATGATATTGCCATTGAAGCCGCCATTCGAAAGCTCGTACTTAGCGACATTCTCGAACGTGGAGAGGAAGAAGACGACAGTGATCGAGTACAGCTCGTGACTCTCCACGCAGCAAAAGGCTTAGAGTTTCCCGAAGTATTCCTCATGGGGGTCGAGGAGGACTTATTACCACATAAAAA
>MDTG01166534.1_pt1 | contig 15463 bp, 17 predicted proteins | sample 811421 | NCBI WGS metagenome assembly MDTG01 (sample SAMN05326645, study PRJNA326480) | marine metagenome | isolation source: seawater | place: Pacific Ocean: South East | collected 2011
CTTTATAATTCCTAAGGGGTTATATTAATCATCAAGACTATTTTTTCTTCTGGAGATCTTCATGAATTTTTTTGAGATCTTCAGGAGATAAATTTTTATCTTTTAATTTATCGAGTATTTCTTGATTTTTTTTATCATTCTTTTCTTGATCTTTAACTTCACCTCTAGCTTCAAATCCCTTTTTAATAAATTTTGCTGATACCAGGATTACTATGAATGCAATAATTACAGCTAAAGATAAAAATAATAATGTCATTTGTAAATTATACTTAAATCACTAATATGTTACAGAAATATTATTTATGGAAAAAAGGCTTAATTTTTCAATAGTTTTTAATCCTAATGCTGCAGGAGGTAGGGATTCAAGACTTATTAAAATGGTCATATCTCTTTTAAAAGAAAATCATTCTGTCGAACTTTTTAAAACCAATTCAGAAAAAGATGCGGAAAAAGTCTTTAAAAAATTAGTGGATAATAGCACTAATAGAATTGTTATTGCTGGAGGTGATGGCTCTATGTGTTTTGCAATAAATCAGATAATAAACCAATCTAAAGATAGTTATAAACCCTTGTTTGGTTATATTCCTGCAGGTACTGCAAATATTCTACAAATTGAGACACAAATTAAAAAAAAAGCTAAAGAAATTTATAAAACTCTTGTTTCAAAAAACTCAAAAAAAATTAATTTAGTTAAGATTAATGATAGATATTTTTTTTTAATGGCTGGAGTCGGTTTTGACTCAAAAATAGTCCAATCAATTGATACAAAAATAAAAAAATATCTTGGAAAAATTATTTTTGTTTTAAAAGGCCTGCAACACTTTATATTTCTTAAAAATGAAAAGATGGAAGTGGAAATTGATAATGAGGCTATTAATGCTGATTGGGTCTTGGTCACAAATTCTAAGTACTACGCTGGCCCATACTCTATTACTACACAAACCAACATTTTTGACCAAAAGGTAATAGCTTATATATTTAGTAATTTAACAAGAGTTAAACTACTTTATTATACCTGGTTAATACTAACAAAAGGAGATTTGAGTTCGGCTAAAAGTGTTATTACCAAAGAACTATCTACCTTAAAAGTTAATAAACTTAATGAAAAAATTCTATCTCAAATAGATGGAGAAAGTTTTGGTTTTAAAGATAAGCTAATTATTAAAAAAACTGATCAATATATTAATCTTTTAGTTCCGTAAAAAATTTTTAATTGAGATTATTAAGATTTTTATCGTTTTGTAAAAGTATAATTCCGGTATTGTCTCTTTTAATTAATTTATTAAATTCTTCAATTGAGTCTACGTGCCAAGTATGCCACTTCATCTTTTTAAGCTGATCATTATTTTGCACAGCTTTATATCCAACTTGATGATCAAAAGTTATAGATTGTATTTTCATACTATCTAAAACTTTAAAAGTTTTAGAATATAGATTTTCACAATTAGTCTTCTTTTTCATGTTTTTTTTAATGTCCTGTGAGCATTTTGTTAGCAACCCGGTATCTAAATAATATCCAATTTCAATATTTTTGATATTACTAATTTGATCAATACAGTTTAACCATTCTTGATTATTAATACTTTTGATGGATGAAGTGGGTAACTCTACCAAAATATTTTTTAATTTATCTCCGTTATTCTTAAACCATCTTAGTGCATATTTACAATTTTTGGTCTTGTCTATATTTTTTGAGTCCATCCATACTGTATTATTTTGATAATTTGAATTAAAAAAATCTTTAAAAATTAAATTTATATCTTCTGTCTTATTCTCATCATGAGCAGATAGTACTTTATCTTTGAAATAATAAATATCTGTTTCAAAACATCCTATTGATAAAGAAGCTTTAAATTGTAAAATAAAAGAATTTGCTCTGTGTTGACAAACTAAATTTTTTATTTTTTTTCTATCGGTTAGCTGATTAGATTGTAAGTAATTATTTAATTGCCATAAAGAAATGCTTGTGTCTTGATTTGCAAGAGTTTCATCGTCGATATCTTTTAAAATTGATAAGTTTTTATTCCAAAAGGTTGGGGTTTTAACTTTCTTTTTATTTAAAAGCTCTCGTTTCAAAAGATATTTTGTTTTTAAGCTTTCAAAGCTATCAAAGTCATAAACAATCTTTTTTGTTCTATTTGACTGAACGTCAATATTAAATAAAAAAAGAATAGTATCTTTAACAATTTTTAAAGATGCATTTTTATCTCTCAAATTTTTAAGATAATCAAATTTGTCTTGATGCAAATCATAAGCTTTGTCATTAAAGAAAATCATAAATGGTACATGGAGCATTTCGTAGGTAAGCCTGGATGAATCGTGTCCTCTTCTAGATCCAGGTGACTCTCCATGGTCAGCAAAATATATAAAAATTGCTGGCTTGTTGTGAATTTTAGCATTTAAAAAATTACACTTAACGGCGTTTTCTAAAGTTTTATCTATATAGTTAATTGCGGTATCATATTCCTGAGTTAGGTTAAAATTTGAAAAATCTTTACCTAAAAAATTTTTTTTATTTATATAGTTTGGATATTTAAATTTAACTTTTTCTTCTATGTGTCTAGAATAACCTCCGTAAAGCCCGTGGCCAGCGTATGAATGTAAATAAACTAAATTGGATTTTGTACTCTTATAAATTTTAGAATTTTTACAATAGCTTTCTAAAAAAAATTCATTATCCTTAATTTTCGGAACAAATCTGTTGCCTAATAAACCCTCTCCTTCTCTTGAAAATGGAAAAAATTTTTGATCTGTGTTTAAAACAAGTTTAGATGCAAGGTTATGACCTCCAAGGTTTCCTTGTGTACTATAAAGTGTTGTTCTGATCTTTGATTTTTTTACAAGTTCAGTTATGGCAACATGTTTTTGATTAATCAAATTTACGTCGGAACAGTTTTCTGTACAAAGAGAAAGTGCGTCGACCAATGAGGGTGTTGTGTGGGTAGCCGTGGCAAAAACTTTATTAAAAATTAACGTCTTTTTATCCTTAGCTTTTGAATTCATCCAAGGAGTATTATTAAAAGGATATCCATAAACACTTAAATTAAGAGCAGCTGTACTCTCCCCAATTAAAGTAGTTACTAAAAGACCATCATCCTCCTTTTTAATAGAAGAATAATTTAGGGAATTTTCTGTAAATTTATTTTCTAAATCTTTCAACTTTTTTCCTGCTTTAAGACTTTTATCCGCTAAGTTAAAAAGAGATATAAAAACTATTATTATTATAAATAAAAAGAAATAGCTAAAAAATTTACTATAATAAATAATATCAATTTTCTTTTTTTTACAAAAAATACTTAAAGCATAATAAGTAATTGATGATGCAATTAATGAGCTTAACAATACTAGCCAAAATCTATTTCTTTTAAAAATCTCTGGGTCAAATAAGGAAATAAAAAAATTTTTTAAAAAAAATATTGCTTCACCTAAATCTGGATCTTTGGCTTCTAATAAAGAGTCTTGTCCAAGAGAAGAAAAGTAATCTGGAAGGTAGGAATACATATAAAATATGTACAAAAACGGTAATAGAAATATTAATATTTTTAAAAATAAATTATAATTTTTATTAACTCTAAATATAAATATTGAATAAAAAAATAAAAAGATTAAAGGAAAAAAAACTAAAATTTCTTCAAAAAATAATGTTGTAAAAACTTTTAGAAAAAATTCCATATTAATCTTCTTTGTTCATATTTTGATTAAATTCACCTCCAGCTCTATAACGCCATAACCATTGTTCCATTTTTTTTTCAACATCTTCAGGTTTAATTCCAAGATCTTTTAAGGTTAAATGATTATTTGAAACAATATTATCAGGCTCAGATAAAATAGTGCATTGATCTTTAGTTATAACAGGAGGTATTGGTAATAAACTTAAAAAGAAGCTTTGAATTTTTGCTATAGAAATTGGCATATTAATAACAGATCTTTTTTTGTTTATTGTTTTCAAAATAGATTTAACCATTTCTCCAAAGCTAATCACCTTTGGACCTCCTAGCTCATAAATCTTTCCTTCGTTACTTTTCGTCTCTATCGCCTTAAGAATAGCGTTGCTTACATCTGTAACTAAAATGGGTTGAAACTTATAATTAATATTTACTACAGGAATAACAGGAGAAAAACTTAACTTTGCAAAAAGATTAGTAAATTTGTCTTCACTACCACAAACAACACTTGGTCTAATAATAATTGTATTTTTAAAATTTTTTAAAGCTTTTAATTCACCTTGAAATTTTGTTTGTTGATATTTTGATTTTGACTCAGGGTTCGCTCCTATTGCACTAATATGAATAAATTTTTTAACATTAGTTTCTGAACAAAACTTTGAAATTACATCTGGTATATCCACATGAATACTAGAAAATTTGTTTTTTCTTGTTTCATAAAGAATACCAATTAGATTGATTACTACGTCAGAGCTTCTGATGGCTTCTTTAATCTTTAAATAATTATTAGAATTAAAATCTATAAACTCAACAGCTCCAGGAGGAGCCTGAGTCTTTAAATAACCTTTTTGGAAGGCATTTCTTGTTGGAATGATGCACCTATAATTTTTCTTCGTCAAATTTCGGACAATATATCTTCCTATAAAACCACCACCACCAAGGATTGTTGCTATTGGGTAATTATTCATGGTATTTAGAATAGGTATGGTAAAAATACACAAAATTCAAGGAGACATAGACTCAAAAATAGCTAACTCATTAAAGAACTCTATAGCCATTGATACGGAGGCTACAGGGCTTCAAATTCCTGAAAGGGATAAATTAAGTTTAATTCAAATCTGTGGTGAAAACGGAGATGTTTATATTATTCAGCCTGATCGAAAAAATTACAAAGCTCCAAATTTAATTTCAATACTAGAAAATGAAAAAATTTTAAAGATAGGACATTTTTTAAGATTCGACAAAAGTGCTTTAGAATATTTTTTAAAATGTAAAATTAAAAATGTCTTTGATACAAAAATTGCATCAAAATGTGTGAGAACTTATACTGATCAACATGGTCTAAAGAATTTAGTTTTTGAATTCTGTAACAAAAATTTAGACAAGAGGCAAAGTAGTAGTGACTGGAATAAAGATATAAATGAAATGAGTGATAAACAATTAGAATACGCTGCTAATGATGTTATCTATTTGCATAAAATTAAAGGTGAACTAGAAAAAATGCTCATACGTGAAAAAAGAATAGATTTATACAATAGATGTATTAATTTTTTGGATACCAGAATAGAACTTGATCAAAATGGATTTAAATTTGATATTTTTGAACATTAAATGAGTAAAGACAATTATATAAAGATAGCTAAGAAAAGTGCAGCAATTCAAATATCTGAGTTAAAAAAAATTAATAAAATTTTTAACAAATCTTTTATCAATGCAGTAGATCTAATTTTAAATTGTAAAGGAAAAGTAATCGCAGCAGGAATTGGAAAGAGCGGTTTAATTGCAAGAAAAGTTTCGGCAACACTATCTTCGATTGGTGTTTCTTCTTTTTATTTAAATCCTGGAGAAGCTAGTCATGGAGATCTTGGTCAAATTCAAAAAAGAGATATACTTCTAGTTTTTTCATATTCAGGCAATACAGCTGAAATTACAAATATGTTAAAGTATGCCAATAGATTCAATATTAAAATTATTGGAGTCGCCTCAAAAAAAGAAAGTCTACTATTAAAATCAAGTGATGTAAAAATACTACTTCCTAAAGTAAAAGAATCTGATCCTTCAAATATTGTTCCCACTACCTCAACTACTATATCTTTGCTATTTGGTGACTGCTTAGCTGTAGCTTTAATGAGTAAGATGAAATTCTCTAAAGATAGGTTTAAAGTTTTTCATCCGGGAGGAAATATTGGTCAGACATTAATGCTTGTAAAAGATATTATGGTCACAGGAAAAAAATTACCTACTATAAATTTAAATAAAAACATTTATGAGGCTATAAAAGTTATTAATTTAAAAAAATTAGGAATAGTAGTTATAACTAAGAATAAACTTGTTAAGGGTATACTCACTGATGGTGATGCAAGAAGGGGGATCAAATATTTTTCTAAAAATGAAAAAATAAGTAAATTTATGACCTTAAATCCTTTATTTATATCTGAAAACTCTCCAGCTTCAAAAGCATTGTCTATGATGAATGAAAAAAAAATTACCAGCTTGCTTGTTACAAAAGATAAAAATATGAAAAGTAGAGAAAAAAAATTAATAGGAATTGTACATATACATTCACTTCTTAAGTATGGAATAAAGTGACAGATAGAAAGAAAAAAATTTTACTAATCCAAATATTAATTTTCATTTCGGCTGTATTATTGCTTTATTTTACATATAGTAATAAAAACGGATCCTTAGATTCCTCAAAAGCTATAAAGCCTATTGAAAATGAACCTATCCAAGAAGGAAATGATAAAAAAAAATCTAATAGATTTGAAAATGTTGAATATAAAGGGGTTGATTTAAATGGAAATCGATACGTAATTAATTCTAAAATTGCAGATTTTGAATTAGAAAAACCCGAATTAATTAATATGGATATTATGAGCGCAGTTTTTTATTTTAAAGACGGAACAGTTTTAAAAGTTAAAGGTGACTATGGTTCGTATAATAACAAAACTAAGGATATGAAATTTAGGGACAATATAGTAGCTGAGTATAATGAAAATTTTTTATATGCTGACAATCTAGACTACCTTAATTCAAAAAATTTGTTAAATATCTATAAAAATGTTAAAACAAAGAGCAATCAGGGTAATATTATTGCTGATAAGTTAGAATTTGATATTTCGAAACAAACGTTGGATATCTCAATGTTTGATGAAAATTTAGTTGATGTTAAATTAAGGAAACAATGAGAAAAGGTTTTAGAATAATTAAGTTTAAAAAAGATAAGCCTATATTCCAAATTAAAGATATAAGTAAATCATTTGACGGCCGACCAATTTTAAAAAAAATAAGTATGGAGATGTTCCCTGGAGAGGTTGTTGGTCTATTAGGACCTAACGGTTCAGGTAAATCAACTCTTTATAGTACGATCATAGGAGAACACTTTGCGGATACGGGTAAAATTTTTATAAAAAATGTTGATATATCTGAAAAACCGATTCATGAAAGAGCAAAGGCAGGCATAGGTTTTTTGAGTCAACAAAGAAGTGTTTTTAGTATGTCAGTTTACGACAATCTTTTAGGGGTTTGTCAGTTGTCTATAAAAGGTTTGGATAATCAAATTGCCATGGTAGAAAAACTTTTAGATGAATTTAACCTTCAGCACCTAAGAAATATTCATAGTAATGTACTATCTGGGGGTGAGGTTAGAAGGCTTATGATGGCCAGAATATTAATTAATAAACCTAGTGTAATTTTACTAGATGAACCTATGGCTGCCCTTGACCCTATAGTTGTTCAAGACATTCAAAAATATATTTTAAAAATACAATCCCATGGTTGTGCCATAATGGTTACTGACCACCAAGTTCGGAATCTTTTTGATATTGTAGATAGGGCGTATGTATTAGGTGAGCAGTCAATAATTGCACAAGGTACGCCTAATGAAATATTGAAATCTTCAAAAGCAATAGAATTATATTTTGGAAAGCAATATAACTCGTAAACTTAATGTCCAATAGAAGCTTTTCTGTAGCAGTTTTAAAAAAAATAAAAAGTTATAAAAAATCTATCGAAGTTGATAGTGATAAATCTATATCAATAAGATCATTCTTATTTTCTTCTATAAGTCATAACGTTTCAGAATTAAGGAATGTACTAGAATCAGAAGATGTTTTTTCAACTATATCTTGTCTCAAAAAGCTAGGTGTTAAAATTAAAAAAATAAAATCAAAACATTATTTGGTATTTGGTAAGGGCCTGGGATCTTTATATGCAAAAAAAGATATAACTTTAGATTTTGGTAATTCTGGAACATTGGCTAGATTGTTGATTGGTATTTTGTCTACTTCTCCAAACATTCAGCTTAAATTAAAAGGCGATAAATCTTTAAACAAAAGAAATATGTATAAATTAATTAATCTAATGAGTGAATTTGGTGCTCAATTTTATCCAAAAAATAAATATAATTTTCCTTTAAGGATAATCTCATCCGAAATGCCTGTAGCAATAAATTATAAAGCTGGAATATCTGCCCAATTAAAAAGTGCTGTAATTTTATCAGCTTTAAATTCTTATGGAATTACAAATATTCTGGAAGAAAAAGAAAGTAGAGATCATACAGAAAATATTTTGAAAAAAAATCCTGATGTTTTAAAAATTGAAAAAAATAAGAAAAAACAAAAAATTATAAAAGTTTTTGGTAAAAAATATTTAAATCCTATTCATCTTACTGTTCCTTCTGATCCATCTTCTGCGGCTTTCATGACAGCTTTAACTTTATTGAATAATAATTCTTATCTTTCAATAAAGAATGTCTGTTTGAATCCAAGAAGGATTGGTTTTTACAAATTATTAAAGAAACATGGTGCAAAAATTTATTTTAAGAAGATAAGAAAAATAAATAACGAGCTTATTGGAAATATAGAAGTATACAGTAGTAAAATTAAAAATATTAATGCGCCATCAAGTTACTATACCTCTTTAACTGATGAGTATCCAATAGTCTTCGTAATAGCTGCTTTAATTCCTGGAGTATCAGTGTTTAAGGGTATAGGTGACTTAGCAAACAAAGAGAGTAATCGAATTGAAGAAATGAAAAAAATATTGAAACAAGTTGGAGTTAAATGTACCTCAACTAAAGAAGAAATGAAAATTTACGGTTCAAACAAAATAAGCTATATAAATAAAAAAATTTTTGTGCCAAATCTAGGCGATCATAGAATTTGTATGAGTGCGCTTATCTTATCTTTAATTACAGGAGCTAAAGCAAATATTAATAATTTTGAGACAGTTGAAACTTCTTCTCCTTCTTTCTTAAAGATAATTAAATCATTAGGTGGAAAATTTGAAATTAAAAAAACATCATAAACTGGTAATCGCAGCTGATGGATCGGCAGCTAGTGGAAAAACAACTGGTGCTAAAAAAATTTCAAAAAAATATGGTTTGAAATTTCTTTCATCAGGTCTGTTGTATCGCTATGCAAGCTTCTTATTAATTAAAAATAATCCAAAAAATAAGTTTATTTTTCTGAAGAAAAAATTTAGAAATTTAAATTATAAAAACTTAAGTAAGATTAATCTAAAATCTGCTAAAATTTCCGAACACACATCTATTATTGCAAAAGAGAAAAAAATTAGAGAAATTTTAAAATCTTTTCAGAAAAAATTTACTAGAAAACACAATAAAGTTTGTATAGAGGGAAGAGATATAGGTACTGTTATTTTGCCAAACGCAGATATAAAATTCTTTTTTAAATGTGATTTAAATACCGCGTCAAAAAGAAGATTTAAAGAGTTAAGAAAAATTAATAGAAAAATAACTCTTAAAGATATTAAAAAGTCCCTAAAAATAAGGAATTATAGAGATATTTCTAGAAAGAATAGTCCTTTACTGAAAAGCCGCAATGCGATAATTGTGAACACCGGAAAATTAAAGAAGATACCTGACATGGTAAATAAAATGTCAGAAATAATCGATAGGAAAATTATAGAAAAATATGGCAGTAGAAACAGAAATTAAAAAACAAACAAGCTCTATGAAAGAGTTTGAAAGCCTCCTTAATGAAGATTTCAAAGATAGAAAACTTAAAGAAAACGAAATAATAAAAGCAAAGGTAACAGAGATTACTAAAAATTTCATTGTAGTTGACTGTAAAGCTAAAATGGAAGGCATGATACCTGTTGAAGAATTTAAAAACGATGATGAATTGTCTAAATTAAAGGTAGGTTCAGCAATTGATGTTTATCTAGATAGGATTGAGTCAGCAAGAGGAGAAATTATAATTTCTCGAGAAAAGGCAAGAAGAATGAATGCCTGGAAAAAGATGGAAAAAGTTTTTGAAACTCAAGAAGAATTAGTTGGTTATATAACTGGTCGTGTAAAAGGAGGTTATATATGTGAAGTTTTTAATCTTCCAACGTTTATGCCTGCCTCTCAAATAGATGTAAAGCCACTTAAAAAAATTGATCACCTACTTAATGTTCCTGTCAAAGTAATTGCTACAAGAATTGATAAGAATAGAGGTAACGTTTGTACTAGCAGAAGAGCTGTATTAGAGAAAAGCAAAAATGCTGAAGTGAAAGAAATTTTAAAAAATTTAAATGAAGGTGATATTATAGAAGACGCAAAAGTCAAAGCAACTACTGACTGGGGAATCTTTTTAGATATTAATGGTATCGATGCATTATTACATGTAAGTGATTTATCTCATGGTAGAGTTAAGAAACCTTCAGACATGGTAACAATCGGCCAAAAAATGAAAGTTAAGATTACAAAGATAGATCCAAAAACAAATAGGGTGTCTGCTTCAGTGAAAGCATTAACAGAAGATCCATATGAAAACTTAACCAAAAAATATGAAGTAGGAAAAATATATAACGGTAATTGTACAAAGTTAATGGATTATGGAGTTTTTGTAAAACTTGAAGAAGGAGTAGAAGGCTTAATTCATAATAGTGAATTGTCTTGGACTAACAGAAATATTCAGCCTTCAAAAGTTTTGTCTGCTTCTCAACAGATAAAAGTTAAAATAGTTTCAATAGATTCTGAAGCCAAAAGAATATCTCTATCTTATAAAGAAACACTTGAAAATCCTTGGAAAAAAATTGAAGATAAAATTGGTAAAGTAGTAGAAGTTAAAATTAAGAATATTACTAACAAAGCAATTTTTGCGGAACTAGACTCTGGTTTAGTGGGTATGCTTCACTATAAAGAAATTTCTTTTAATGAAAATGAAGATAATCTTAAAAAGTATAAAAAAAATGATTTAATTAAAGTAAAGATCATTGAAATAAAAGATGAAAAGATAAGATTTTCAATTCGTGCTCTGGAAAGAGATCCGATGGATTGGTTCAGAGAAAATAAGAAAAAGATTGGAGACGTAATAACTACTAAAGTTCATGAGGTTATGAAAACAGGAATTAAGGTCCTCGTAGGCAACGATAAGAATTTGATAGTAACAATTAAAAAATCTCAATTAGCAAAAGAAACAAGTGACCAACGTCCGGAAGTTTTTAACCCTGGCAATAGACTGGATGCGAAAATTACTGAGCTAGATTTTAGTTTAAGAAAAATAGCTTTGAGCGTAAAAGCTGCACAAATAGAAGAAGAGAAGAGTTTAGTAGCTAAATTTGGTGAAGGGGCTGCAAAATCAGGTGCAACACTTAAAGGTATTTTTGAAAAAGCATTAAATGTAAAATCAAAAAAAGATAAGAAAAAAGAAGAAAAATAATTGGTTAAATCAGAGATAATAAAAAGATTACAAAAAGAACACCCAAATTTAAAAAGTTCTCAGGTTTCAATAATTATAGATATTATATTTAAGACAATCTCAGATAATCTTATAAATCAAAAATCAATAGAGTTAAGAAGCTTTGGAAGATGGTCGATTAGAAGCATAAAAGCAAAACATAATGCAAGAAATCCCAAAACAGGAGAAATGATATATGTTCCTGAAAAAAAAAAAATTTCCTTTAAGATGTCAAAAAAGTTAAAAGAAGAAATTAATAAAAAATAATGAAAAAAGTATTTATTGCATGTGATACTAACAAAGTAGAAGAAGCTAAAAAAATAATAAAAAATACTCAAACTAAAAAAATTAATATTGGTTATAAATTTGGGTTGGAATTCTTTAATTCTAAATTGGGTAGAAGTTTCATTGCTAAAATTAAAAATAAAAAAATAATTTGGGCTGATCTTAAACTTAAAGATATTCCAAATACAGTTGCAGCGTCTATTTATTCTCTAAAAGATTTGAGAAATCTTAAATACTTAACTATTCATTGTTCGGGTGGATTAGAAATGATGAAAAAAGCTAAACAAGCTGCAAGAAAAACAAATAAAAAATTAAAAATAATTGGAGTTACAATTCTTACTAGTTTTGACTCAAAGTCTATAAAAAAAATTGGTCATACAAAATCTATAGAACAGATAGTTCTAAAACAAGCAAAACTTGCAAAATTAGCTGGGTTAGATGGAGTAGTTTGCTCAGGCCATGAAGTAAAAAAAATTAAAAAAATATGTAAGAGAATGGAAATCATAACTCCAGGTATCCGTTTGAAAGGAGACTTAAAACAAGATCAAAAAAGAATAATGACTCCAAAGATTGCATTTAAAAATGGTTCAACTGCAATTGTAATTGGAAGAAGTATTACAAAAGGAAATATTAAGAGTAACTTAAAAAAACTAATTCAATCACTAGATTAAATTTATGCAAGTAAAGATCTGTGGACTCTCAAAATTAGAGCATGTGAAAACTTGTATTGAATACAATGTAAATTTTTGTGGTTTTATTCTAAATTATCCTAAAAGTCATAGATTTATTTCTTATAAAACAGCTGAACAACTAACTAAAATTAAAAAAAAAATACTAAATATGTTGGAGTTTTTGTAAACCCTACGGTTGAAGAGTTAGAAAAATATTCAAAATTGAATTTAGATTATTTTCAAATTTATGGGAATTTTTCATCAATTGATATTAAAAATATAAAATTAAAATATAAAAAAAAAATCATCATGGTTATACAAGTTCATTCCAAGAAAGATATTTTTAAATATAAAATTTATAAAAATGTAGCTGATATTATTTTATTTGATAGTTCCGGCCTAGAAAAATCAGTCTCTTGGAATTTTAATTGGATTAAAAATATCCCTATTGCTAAAATGATAGCTGGTAATATTAATATCGATAAGCTTGATAATATTTCTGAATTAGCAGATATTGTTGATGTATCTGGAGCTTTAGAGACAAATAAAGTAAAAGATATAAATAAGATCAAAAGTTTTTTAAAAAAAGTTGAAAAAATTAATGATAAAAATTAGAAAAAATATACCTTTAATTGACCAGCATGACAAAAATGGCTTTTGGGGCGGAAAATTTGGAGGGAATTTTATACCTGAAACTTTAAAAAAACCTATAGAAGATCTATCTATTTTATTTGAAAAACTTAAAAAGGATAAAAATTTTATTAAAGAGAGAGATTTTTACTTCAAAAACTGGGTTGGTGCACCTACTCCATTCATTAAATTAGAGAATCTTACAGATCATTTAGGAGGTGCTCAATTATGGGCAAAAGTTGTTTCTGAAGCTCATGGTGGAGCCCACAAAATTTATAACGCAACTGTTCATTGCTTAATAACAAAAAGAGCCGGAAAAAAATATATAGTTGGAGATACAGGAGCAGGCTATGCAGGAAAAATGCTTAGTATGGCTGCAAAAAAATTTGGTCTGAAATGTAAAATATTTATGGGTGCAAAAGATATAAAAAGACAAAAGCCTAATTGTGATGCTATAAAAAAAAATGGAGCAGAAATAATTCCTGTTTATTCTGGTAGCCAAACTCTTGTGGATGCAGTTAGTGAGTGCATGAGATACTGGGTTTCGAATTGTGCTACTACAGCTATGTGTGTTGGCAGTACAGTAGGTCCTAACATTTTTGTAAAAATATGTGGTTGGAGCACGTCACAAATCTCTAGGGAGCTTTTAAAACAAGTCAAAGATGAGTTCGGAGATATTCCTGATAAATTGAAATTAATTAACTGTGTTGGAGGTGGTAGTTCTGCATACGGACTCTGGAGTGAATTCATGGACTACAACAAAAAGCAAGTAGAGATGATAGGTGTCGAAGCTGCCGGTCCAAAAAAAAGTAAACTTCATGCTGCGCCCTTAAGCAAAGGAGGAAAGCTAGGTATTCTTCATGGAGCAGCTTCTTATGTTTGCCAAGATAACGATGGACAAATTAAAGAAACAGATTCTATTAGCGCAGGTTTAGATTATCCTGGGGTATCTCCTCTTCATTGTTTTTTAAAAGATGCAGGAAGAGCTAGGTACGCTTCTATAACAGATGAGGAAGCGCTAGAAGCATATCAGCTAGTAACAAAATATGAAAATTTAAATCCAAGTTTAGAACCAAGTCATGCATTTGCTGAGGCTATTAAAATAGCACCAAAGTTAAGTCGTGATAGCGTTTTAATTATAAATTCATGTGGCGATGCACAAAAAGATAGAGATATTTTGAAAAAAAGGTTGGGAAAGATTTAATGATTTTATCACCGATAAATTTAGCATTTAAAAAATGTAGAGAGATGAAAAGACCTGCACTTTTAACATTTATAGTCGCTGGAGATAACACAAAAAAAGTGTCTTTAGAAATTTTAAAATCAATCTCAGAAAATGCAGATATTTTAGAACTAGGTTTTCCTCATAATACCCCAATTGGTGATGGGGGACAAATTCAGAACAGCTCATATAGATCAATAAAAAATGGATTTAAAATAGAACATGCATTCCAAATTGTTAAAGATTATAAAAAAATAAAAAACTCTAAACCTATAATTCTGATGGGTTATTATAATATGATCTATCAGTACGGTGAAAATAAATTCCTAAATAAATGTAAACAATCAGGAGTCTCTGGTCTCATTGTTGTAGACTTGCCATGGCCAGAAAATAAAAGTTTCGCAAAAAAATGTAAAAAAAAATCTATTAGTTTTGTTCAGCTTTTATCTCCAACAACATCCAAAACAAGAATGAAAAAAATTATCAAAGACAGTCATGATATGTGCTATTATATTTCTATGCTTAGTACTACAGGCGGAAAGTTAAAAGTTTCTTCTAAAAAAATTTTGAAAAATTACAACAAGATTAAAAGAATTGATAAATCGAAAAATTTAGTGATAGGTTTTGGAATCACTGAAAAGACTATTTCTTCCTTAAGAAAAGCTGATGGTTTAGTTGTAGGAAGCCAATTATGCAAAGGAATTACAGACTCAATAAAAAAACGTCAAAATCCTGTCACAAAATTAAATAGAATGGTATATAAATTAAAAAGGAAAATCATTTGAATTGGATAACAAAATTTATAAAACCAAAAATTAAATCTTTATTTAAAAAAAGATCAAATAAAAATGAAGAGTCGTTATGGACTACGTGTGGATGTAAAAATCTAATTTATAAGGAGGATTTACAAGCTAACTTGAACTGCTGTCCAAAATGTGGTTCGCATCATAAACTATCTTGTAAAGAAAGATTTGAAATTTTTTTTGATAATAAAGAGTTCGAAATAATAGAAACGCCATCTCCAAAAGATGATCCTCTAGATTTCGTAGACACCAAAAAATATACTGATAGATTAAATTCAGCTAGAAAAATAACTAAGCAAAACGATGCTATAGCAATCGCTAAGGGAAAATTGAATGATATTAATGTAATAGTTGGAGCCCAAGACTTTAGGTTTATTGGAGGTTCATTTGGCTCTGCGTCTGGTGAGGCATTCATTTCTGGAGTTCAAAATGCAATAGATAATAAGATGCCTTTTATTTTTTTTAGTTGTAGCGGAGGGCAGCGTATGATGGAAAGTTC
>MDTG01101575.1_pt1 | contig 15462 bp, 19 predicted proteins | sample 811421 | NCBI WGS metagenome assembly MDTG01 (sample SAMN05326645, study PRJNA326480) | marine metagenome | isolation source: seawater | place: Pacific Ocean: South East | collected 2011
GGTGCCTGGCAACAGGCATCCCAGAGGAATGGCTGCCAGACCTGAGCAATCAGGCGAACAGAACCCGGCTTACAGGCCGTCTGGTCTTTTCTTCCGGTCGCGCAAGGCGTGACAATTCGATCGAGGATCGAATTGAGGAAGAAAAGGCCCGAAGCGCAAGCGAGGGCTTTCTCCGCATTCCTAGGCGTCAAGCACCATGTTGAAGCCGCCAAAGATCATCCGTGATCCATCGAATGGCATTTCCTGATCCGCCATCCGGCTGTCTTCCATCATCCGGGCCCACCCGGCATCGCGGATTTCCCTGGATGGCCAGATGATCCAGGAGAAGATGATGGCTTCCCCTTCCTTGCGCTGAACGGCTGTATGCATGGAATTGATCTTGCCTTCAGGCACGTCGTCGCCCCAGCATTCCACGACCTGCGTCGCACCAAACTCCCGGAAGATCGCCGCCGCCTGTCGGGCATGTTCAATATAGGCGTCCTTGTTTGCCTCCGGCACGGCGGCCACGACGCCATCCACATAGCTCATGCTCATTCTCCTCGATTGTCTGGCAGGGTTGGCGGGTAATACCTGTCGCGCTGAGACGTGCCTGCGTCATCTTTCAGAGGGAACAGGTTTGGCGGGCCGATGAACAGTTCATAATTGTGGCTGCTCCCCATTTCTGCACGGCGGGCGCGTATGGCGTCTGACGCTTCCTCCGGGAAGACAAAGCAGAAATCCGCGGGGCAAGACGGGTCATCCAGCGTCTCGGCCCGGAACCGAATTGTGCCGGCCCGCCAGTCATTTTTGTTCCATGCCATCAGGTCCGGCTCCTTCTGGACAAGGAGTTCCGCTTCCAGCGTTTTCGGCCCCCAATTGGAAGCATCCTTGCTGACCAGGATCACGATCCGTCCACTGTTCATCACGCCTTCCGCCTGATTGATCCGGATCTTTACGCCGGACGCATCACGGATGTCCGGGTGAAACCGGTGGCCAAGGCGGGCCGGGAAATAGGCGCCGTCAACATTCGCAAGCTTTGCCCGATAATATCCCGGTTCGCCCGGATAGGGCTGATACACGTAATTCTTCTCGCCGAGACGGATCTGCCACAAGGCATCGTAAACGCTGGACTGAATTCCCTTCCAGGCACTGGAGGGCGTCACCCCCTCAGTCGAATTCTGCGCGGCCAGCTGACTGGCGACGGACTGATAATTGTCACCAAACATCTGCCCGGCGAACTGGCCAAGCTGCATGGCCGCATTCTTTTGCCCGGCGCGGCCCGAATTCAGTTCAGGCGCATTCCGGGCGGCCAGCATGGCTCTCAGATAGAAGGGCGCATAGGCAGAGCGGGCCGCCGTGATGTCTGCGTCCGCGCCGGTGCAGGGCCTGTCGCTCACATCTGCCTTCGCCTGTTTGCGGTGCGCGTTCAGCATCGCCTTGTATTTGGCGAATGTCTCCTCAAACCAGGACTGACCGGCCGCAGAATTGCTGGCTTGTCCTTCCGGCGTATCCTGAGCCGCTTCATTGATCGCCTTGTCGATCGTGCGGACTTCGAAATAATTGAGCATGTTGCAGCGCTCATTCAGCGCTTCTGCACGCATCCAGGAATCCAGGGACGCATAGGGATCCGGACTGGAAGCTTCATCTTCGGCGTTCGCTGGAACGCCCTGAACCAGCAGAACAGCCAGGCAAACGAAAGTGAGCCATCTGATATTCATATGTGTCCCCGTCCAATGCGGCCAGGCCAAGACCCTGCCAGGACCGTGTCCGTACATTTAATCAAAGAGTCGACGCATGAACAAACTCAACCTCATTTCGGGATGCTCCGGCGGGGGCAAATCGACACTGCTGAAGGTGCTGAAGGCCCGCGGCCATCATGTCGTGGAAGAGCCGGGCCGGCGCGTGGTCGAGGCGGAAGAGGCGCATGGCGGCGATGCCCTGCCCTGGCTGGATATGGAGGCCTTCCTGCAGCGCACGCTGTCGCTGGCCATCGAAGACTTCGAGGCGGCCCGCGCCCTGCCGGGCCCGGTCTTCTTCGACCGCGGGATCATCGATGCATTGTCCGGCCTTCAGCACCTGACCGGCCAGGTGCCGGACGGTGTCGCTCGCCGCTACCGCTATGCTGATGTGGTTTTCCTGACCCCGCCCTGGCCGGAAATCTACGAAACAGATGCAGCCCGCAGGCATGGGCTGGACGACGCCGTTGCTGAGTATGATCGACTGAACGCAGCATTTCCTGAATTCGGTTATAAAACCCAGATACTGCCCAAAACATCTCCGGATGAACGCGCAGACCTTATCCTGTCCACACTGCAGATCCCCTGACCAGCCTTACCGGCTTTTCCGGCGAAGGAATTTCAGGCCGGACCAGTCTGAATCCACGGCGCAGACTTTCACATCGACCCAGCCGGTGGGCAGGATGACCTCCCGCAGCATGTCTTCGGTCAGGTCCCGGAACAGGGCAGAGCTTTTCTTCGGCCAGGACACCCACAGCATGCCGCCGAGCGAGACCTGCGCCAGCGCCGGGGCAATCTCCGCCTCCAGGTCTGCGCGGACCCGGCAGAACAGATGGACGATGTCCGCAGGCCCTTTTTCAATGAAATCAATCCCTTGCGCCCCATCGACCAGCGCCTGATACGGTCCCGGCGGGTTCAGCGGCAGGCAGGACATGCCGGGCTTCAGGCCCAGTTTCTGCCAGAGCGGCTTGCCGGAATAGCCCGCAGGTTTTGCCATCTGTCGTCCCCTTCCGGTACAGCGCTGACATCATTCTGGCACATGCTGTGCACAAGATCCGGCAGAAACTGCGTTGGACCCGGTCAAAGGAGACGGAATCCATCATGTTGAAACGTATATTGCTGAGCGCCCTGCTGCTGGCCATGCCGTCCTGTGCCAATCGCGAAATCCCCAAGGGCCCGCTGCCGGACCTGCCGGGCAAAGTGCTGATCGTGGGCGATTCCATCTCGCTCGGCCTCGGTGCCATGGGGCCGGATAAATCCTGCCCGCTGACACCGGAATACACGTCCGAGCGCCACTCCTATGGGGTCCAGGTCGCCGATGCGCTGGGCGTCGACTATGAGATGTTTGCCTGGCCGGGCATTGGCCTCGTGCACAATTACGGGGACAATCAGACCAATACGATGTCGATGCGCCTGACGCGGGCCGGAGAGCTGGAACGCCTAGATGCGACCGGCCCGGTGCAACTCGTGCTCGTCAATCTTGGTACCCATGACTTCTTCCACAACGACCCGACCGACCGGTTTGTCCCGGCCATGGAAGACCTGCTCGCGCTGATGACCATGCGCTATCCGGATGCCACCATCTATGCCCTGACCGGGCCGATGCTGGGCGGCACGGACAATGCCCTCCATGGCCATGCCGTGGAAACGGCGGTGAAGTCCGTGAACAAGGATTATGACGCAGACATCCGCTATCTCGCCCTGAATGGCGGCGACCCGGCGGTTGCCTATGGCTGCCAGTGGCATCCGTCCGTACCGGCACATGACCATATGGCGGAGATGATCCTGGACGATCTGCGCAGCAAGAACCAGTAGACGCGCCGCCGGAAGACTTACATACCGCACCTACGCCGCAGCGCCTGTCATTTCGGGCGCGGGCGGCCTGCTGGCCACCTGAAATTGTGCCGGCAGTCCTGGAGAATTGCCGGACGGGTGAAGCCCCATCCGCGGCAATTTCGGTCCGGCAGGCGATTCTCGTACACGCAAAAATGGCAATTCCGAGCGCACTTTCCGTGTCGGCGAGTCGTACGGAAACAAGGCAACACAGCCCGGAACACGGGAAATTGAGCGTCTTTGCGCCACGATGCTGAACGAACCGCGTTGACACTTCCGATAGCATTACACTAGTCGCAGCTACTGAATTCGGATATTCACTCCGATGGAAGCCGTTTTAACGGTAAAGAGAGGCAGGCCCCTTCATGGCCCGAACACCTGGCGCCCGGAACTACAACTTTGACGCGAAGCGCGCTGCATTGCTCGAAAGCGTCATCGACTTTGCCCTGTCCGGAGACATCGAGCGCCCTTCCCTGCGCCAGCTCGCAATGGCTGCCGAAACCTCAGAGCCGACGCTGCGCCACTATTTTACCGACCGCAAAGGTCTGGTCATCGCCATGATGGCGGAACTGGGCGAGCGCGCCCAGCCCATCTGGGCGCAATTGTCCGAGCCCTCCGCAAGTGTGGACGAAGCGGTCAGTGCCTGTTTCCGGCACGCCCTGACGCGGATGAATGACGACCTGTTCGTCCGCATGCACGCCTTCGGCATGGTCGAAGGCATGGCTGACCGGGATGTCGGGCAAGCCTATCTGGAACATGTGCTGGAGCCGTCGCTCGAGTGCGTCTGCATCAAACTCTCTGGCACGCCGGGCTCGCCCGAAGATCCGAACGAACTGCGTACAGCTGCCATCGCCATGTTCTCTCCGGTCATCATGATGAGCCTGCACCAGCATTTGCTGGGGGGACGCGCCGTGGCACCCCTGGATGACCAGTCATCCGTCCAGCATCTCAGCAACTGGCTGAGCGGGGCCTTCGCCGAAAGCGCCTAGGCCTTCAGCGCCCCGGCGAGCGCCGCGATGTCCGCCTCGGCCGTATTCCACGAACAAACAAACCGGCAGGCCCCGCCCGGCCAGGGATAGAATTTTGCACCGGCCGCCATCAGCCGCTGCGCGACATCCTCCGGCAGGATCGGGAAGACTTCATTCCCGTCGACCGGATAGGCAAGCGCATAGCCGGCGCCGGTGAACACATCTGTCAGGGCCGCGGCGCTTGCATTCGCCTGGCCAGCCAGCGTCAGCCACAGCCTGTCCTCCAGCATCGCATGGGCCTGCGTCGCCAGGAACCGCATCTTCGGCGGCATGTGGCCGGACCGCTTGGCCCGGGCCCGCAGCTCGGAAAATTTCTTCCGGGCACCGCCGAACAGAAGAATGATCTCGCACCCGATCGCGCCGGTCTTGGTCAGGCCGAAAGTCAGCACGTCGACACCGGCCCGCCAGCTCATGTCCGCCGCCGAGGCCTTGCCGGACGCCAGCACATTGCCAAGCCGCGCGCCATCGAGATGGACGCTGAGCCCCTTCTCTTTCGCCAGCCCCGCATAGAGCGCGATCTCTGCGGCGCGATAGGCCGTGCCGCATTCCGTCAGATTGGTGAGGGACAGCACTTCTGCCGGGGTTCCGTGTACGAAGCCCGGATTGATCTGGCCAAGCGCCGTCTCCAGCGCCGCCCGGTCGATCCGCGCACCGAACCCCGTCAGCAGCTTCAGCTTGCCGCCGCCGGAAAAGAATTCCGGTGCGCCGCGTTCATCCATGGCGATGTGCGCCTCTTCATGGCAGAGGACCGCGCCGATCGGCGAGCAGAAGCAGGACAGTGCCAGCGCGTTGGAGGCCGTGCCCGACGCGGTCAGCCAGTAATCGAAATCTTCCGTATCGAACACGGCAGCGAGCTTCGCCCGCAGGCCGGCCGTAACGCTGTCGCCGCCATAGCTGGCTTCCATGCCGGAATTGGCTCCGGCCAGCGCCTCGATGACGGCGGGGTGCGCCGGCGCCGACGTGTCGGAGGAAAAGTTCATAGATTCATGTCCGGGGTTTGCCACATCAGATGCTGGCCGCCATCGCTGGCGATCATCTGGCCGGTCACGCTGCTTGCGGCGATCAGGTAGCGCATGGCCCGCACGATCTCTTCCGGGGATGAGCCCTCCCCTGTCAGGGTCGCAGCCTTTTCCGCAGCGAACTCCTCCGGCGTCTGATGAACGCTGGCCAGCGTCGGCCCGGGGCCGATCCCGTTGACGCGGACATTCGGCGCCAGTGCCTGAGCCAGCGTCTGCGTCGCCTGCCACAGCGCCGCCTTTGACAAGGTATAGGTGAAGAAGACCGGGTTCAGCTTCCACACGCGCTGATCGATCATGTTGATCACCAGCCCATGCTCACCTTCCGGCAGGTCTGAAGCCATCAGCTGCGCCAGATGGATCGGCGCGCGCAGATTGGGTTCCATATGCGCGTCCCAGCCCTCCCGGGAATGGGTCAGCGCGGTGTCGTCATGGAAAGTGGAGGCTGAATTGACCAGCAGGCTGACGGGGCCGCCCAGCAGGTCCGCCACACCGGGAATGAGGCTGCTGCGGGCCTTCTCGTCTGCCAGATCGGCCTCGATGGCTTCTGCCGTTCCACCCGCTTTCCGGATCAGGTCGCACGTTTCGTCTGCGCCCTCCGGTGAGCTGTGATAATGGACGGCAACCTTCCAGCCGTCCTCGCCAAGGGCGACGGCCATGGCGCGACCGAGGCGGGCCCCGGCGCCGGTGACAAGTGCGATACCGGGCGTCATGTCCCCGCCGGCTGGAACAAGCCGGTAATATTGAGCCCGGTGATCAGGCCATAGATGTAGGCCACATAGATCAGCAGCAGCAGCAGGCCGAAGAGCCGGCCGATCCGCGCCTTGGTCAGGATGACATAAGCAAGGACCAGCGTGGCAAGACCAAGGGCCCAATGGTCATATTGCTGGAAGGTCGGCGCCATCTTCACCGGTCCGAACAGGGAAATGATTCCGCCCGCGCCGAGGATGTTGAACACGTTTGAGCCCAGCACATTGCCGATCAGCACTTCGCCCTGCTTCTTGACCACGGCGACGAGCCCCGCGCCGATCTCCGGCAGCGACGTACCGACCGCCAGCAGGGTGAGGCCGATATATTCTTCCGGCACGTTCAGGAACATGGCGATGCCGACGCCGCCCTCGATCACGAGGTCTGCGCCCAGCACCAGGCCCAGAATGCCGAGCGGGACATAGACCAGCGCCAGCCAGAGCGGCAGGTGCGGGTCTTCCTCCTCGGTGACACCCGGATCCTTGCCGACCGCCACAGCGCGGCGGGCTGCAATGAAGGTGAGCCCCGAATAGGCAATCAGGAGTGCGATGAAACAGAGGCCGACCATCGGCGTCAGCGGCATGAGCGCGGTAATGCCGATCCACGCCACGGCGGCGACGATCACGGCGATCAGGCCGCGCTTCTCCCCCACCCCGCCCGCGGCAATGGGCGCGATCAGAGCCGGCAGGCCCAGCACCAGGAAGACGTTCGCGATATTGGAACCGACAATATTGCCGAGAGCGAGCCCGGACCGGTCCGACAGGGCCGCGTCGAGCGATACGATCATTTCAGGCGCGGAGGTGCCGAAGCCGACAATAAAAATGCCCGCGACAAGAGGAGAACCCCCCATCCGGGCAGCAAGAGACACAGCGCCGCTGACCAGCGCGTTTCCCGCCAGTGCCATGATCACGAGGCCCCCGACGAGGGCAGCGATCAGAGAGAGCTCCGGCATTAACAAGCCTAGCGGTTAGTCCAGCCGCTTGAATTCAATCAGGTTCAGGACGCCGAAAACGACGACGATGGCGGCAATGGCAAGCAGGGACGGATGGATCATGTCGCTTTCTCGCTTGTGAAATCTTTGTCACATGATTGTGTTTGTTGGCGTGTGCATAGCGCGGTGCGCCGCGCATGGCGAGCCCAATTCGACAGGGTTTTCACCCGATTTTTCACCGGAAACGCGGATTTTTCGCCTGAACGCGGGAAAATTTTTGCATTCACCTCATCTTGAGACGACACCATTAGGGACATTGCATGGCCCGTATCCGCACCCGTATCTTCCAGTCCTGGTTCCGCCTGTCCCGGCCGATGACACTCGGCGTGCGGGGAGTCGTGGAAAACGAGGCCGGGAAAGTCTTCATGATCCGCCACACCTATACGCCGGGCTGGTACCTGCCGGGCGGCGGGGTTGAGAAGGCCGAAACCTGCCTGAAATCGCTGGAACGCGAACTCCTCGAAGAAGGCGGCTTCTCGCTGACATCACCACCGGACCTGGTCGGCATCTATTCCAACCATCACGTGTTTCCGAATGACCATGTCGTGCTTTACCGGGCCCGGCCGGGCACATGGACGCAGGGGGACGCGACCTCATACGGGGAAATCGCCGAAGCCGTCTGGGCCGATCCGCTGTCTCCGCCGGAGGGCACAACAGGCGGCACGCGCACGAAGCTTCAGGAAGTTTTCGGCGGCGCCCCGCCATCGCCCTATTGGGCCCCGCCCCGCTAGGCCGGATCAGCTGGCCGGGACGATCTGGTAATCCCCGTCAGATACACGCACGGCCGGCACATGGCCCGTCTCTTCAAACGCCTCCCAGGCCGGGGCCAGCGACCGCCAGAAAGCGGCGTTCGGGTCTCCGGCATGACGCTGCAGGTTCGCCGCGGTCATGGGGAACGGAAAGATGTGGACCGGCACCGAGCGCTGGCCTTCTTCCATCGACGCCTGCATCAGCGTCCAGATTTCCTCGATGGCTTCATTGGTCATCGCGTAGCAGCCGATGGACACGCAGTCGCCATGCACCATGAGGTAAGAGCCCGTGCGGCCCTGTGCCCGGTCATAGGCGTTCGGAAAACCGAGATTGAAAGCCAGATGATAGTCCGAGGCGGCATTCATCTGGCCCGGCGCGACCGTGTAGAAGCCTTCGGGGGCCTGCATGTCCCCTTCCGCCAGTTTCGGACCCAGTTTGCCTGAATAGGCACAGACCGGCCAGGAACGGAACGGCTCGTACACTCCATCGGCATCGGCGACATAGGCCGTCAGCACAGCAGGTTCCTTGGTAAGCCGGAGGTAAACGGGCGCCCCGAGGCGCAGGCCCTCTTCTGCCAGCGCGTCGCTGAGGTCTGCTGTGTGCGCCTCGACCACCTCCCGCGAGCGCGGTGTTTCGCGGACATCGTCCACCCCTGCCACGGCCAGGACCGCCGGCAGGCAGAGGAAGGCCATCGCCGCGCCGAACACGGCGACGAGCTTCCAGGCAGCGATGGGACGTTTACGTTTCATAAACCCAGTGGTCTGCCCCGAATGCGGCAGCACAGGGGCCAGTCCTGTGGCGGTTCCGTGGAAATGGCGCCTCAATCCTGCCTTGAGTGTTAAACCTCTTTTAAGTGGCCGGTGAGACGCTTTTCAGGTGACGGGGGAGTGAACCAGTTCTCGTCATTCGAAAGACCATCAGCGCTGCAGGTTCCCCTTGTTCTGCGCGCCGGTGACGAAAATGGAACGCCGGCTCTTTATTTCCCCTTGGAGCCGGCGTTTCTGCGTTCAGTTCCGGGGGCTGCGGCCTGCCGCCACCATGTAGCGCCACCCCGTCAGCAGCGACAGACCCGCCGCGATCCAGAGCAGGCCAACCAGCACAACCGCCGTCAGCTCAGCCAGATTGCCCGTCGTGCCACCCTGCGTCACGGCACTCTGCGGGATGGCCGCCAGCGGCAGCATCAGGCCGATAATGGCGGCCATTTCAAACGCGGTTTTCCATTTGGCGAGGTTGGACGGGTCCACAACGGCCTTGCCCGCCGGTGTCGTGCGCAGCCAGGTCATGAAGGCATCGCGTGCAATGATCGCCGCAGCCGGAATGTAGATCAGCCAGGTGTGGAAAATCAGGGCGAGGCCCAGCAAGGCAAAGCCGACCAGAAACTTGTCCGCAATCGGGTCCAGCCACACGCCAAATCGCGACTGCGCGTTCAGCTTGCGGGCAAGCCATCCATCCAGGAAATCCGTCAACGCGCCCGACAGGAACGCCAGCAAAGCAAACTGATACCAGAGCTGTTGAATCGCGATCCGTTTCTCTTGAACAGCAGAGACGGCATCTTCCGGCACGATCATGATCAGGTCCTGCACTTTCAGGGCCTGCACGATGCCACCGAGGCAGAGCAGTGCGAACACGCAGCGCGCGATGGTCAGCGCATTGGGGAGCCATTTGAATGTCATGCGGCCCCATGTGCCAGCGGGCGGGCGGCGAAGCAATGCGGAATGTAGGAGACGCCCGGCCTCCCATTCACACGGAATGAAAGGCCGGGCCTGTTTCTAGTTGGCCGCGCCGGTGACCTTTTCGATCGGCACCGTGTAGTGGCGGCCGCAGAACTGGCAATCGATCGACAGCGTGCCATCGTCCTCCACGAGGTCGTGCAGGCCGTCGTCCGGCATGTTTTGCAGCGTCGCGATGAGGCGTTCCTCATTGCAGGTGCAGCGATCGTCCAGCGTGACCGGCATTTCCATCCGTACACCCTGCTCGTGGAACAGGCGGTAGAGCAGCCGGTCCATCGGCAGGTCCGGATCGGCGAGTTCCTGGTCGGTGACCGTCGCGAACAGGGCCTGCGCCTCGTTCCAGGCTTCCTCGGTATCGCCGCGTGTCTCGTCATCCGCGATACGCTGGACCATCATGCCGCCGGAAACCCAGAGGCCTGGCTCGCCCTTGCGCTCGAACTCGGCAAGCGACAGGCGGATGCGTGTCGGCACCTGTTCGGACTGGGCGAAGTAATCCTCCGCGCATTCCGCCAGCGTACCTTTCACCAGCGGGACGATGCCCTGGTAAGGCTGGATCGCCGGATTGTCCTGAATGATGATCAGGCCAAGACGTCCGGCAGCGCCGAACAGCTGCGGCATGTGCGGAGCTGCACCCTTGTTCAGCTTGTCCAGATGCGCCCACGCTTCGGCATCGAAGCGCGCATAGCCGCGCACGCCGCCATCGGAGCGGTATTCGCCAACCAGCATCTTCACCGGGCCATCGCCTTCGGCCTGCACCAGCAGGCGGCCTTCGAACTTGAGCGACGATCCGACCAGCGCCGCCAGCGTGACGGCTTCACCCAGGATGCGGGCGAGGTTCACGGGATAATCGTGGCGCTGCAGGATCGGCGAGATGCTGCCTGCGCCCATACGGACGGCCCGGCCGCGCACGGGCCGTTGTTCGATCTGGAAATTGGCAACGAAATCGCTGAGGGGGGTGGATGTGTCAGCCATGACGGGCTCCTTGTGACGCCCCCATGTGGCAGCGCCCCGCCCGTGTATCAAGGTCCTGCTATGTGATCGCCAGGCCTCAGCTTTGTATTGACTTGCACGCACTGTCTTCGTCTATTTCCTCCAATGAGGGCTGGGCTGAAATCCTCTGAGTTGAAGATCGCGCACCTGGACCTGGACGTGCCGGAGGAATTGCGGCCGTCCACCCTGCGCCGATTGGGCCTGCGCCCGGAACTCGATGAACGGATCGATGCCTTGCCCGCCTTGAAAGGCTGGGGGCTGCGTCAGGCCGCTATCGGTCTGCTGCGCCTCTATCGGCGGATACGGCCTGAAGCCATTGGGAACCGTTGCGGATTTGAACCAAGTTGTTCGCGCTACAGCGAACTGGCCTTCAGGACCAAACCGCCCGTCACCGCATTCCGCCTCACCCTGTCGCGCCTGCACCGATGCAAGCCCGGACATGGGGGAACTGATATGAAAGACTTGGAGCTACCAGAATGAAATACCGGATCCAGCCCATTGGGAAAGTGTTCTCCGACAAGGCTGTGAAGACGCTGGAAGACCGGCTGAATACAGCACACGAAAAGGGCTACCGCTTTCATAGCGTAATGGAAGTTCAGCAGCCGGGCTGCCTCGGTCTCGGTGCGCCGACGATCACCTATCTCGCCGTATTCGAGCAAGTCGAACCGGGCTTCGGAGAGTAGGTTTCAGGCTCGGTCAGGCCGAGCAGCTTCCTCCGCCCAGCACACAGAAACTGGCGCACCAGGGATGGTTCAGCTTTACCGGCTCCGCCGTCGCCTGTTTCAGCGTGTGGCCCAGTTCAAAAGCCGGGTCGTCCACCAGCAGGGTGCAGGCCGTGACGCTGGCACGGGCAGCGCCCTTGCGGCGGATGACCATGCGCTGGTCTGAGCACATGATGCTCTCAGGTGACTTGTTCAGGATCCCCCAGCACTCTGTGGTGATCTCAGGCGGATCATCCTGTGCGATCATCTCCGGGAACAGGACGAGCTGTTTCGGATCCGCCGGGTCGAGCTTCAGGCCGAGGGAACGGGCGAGTGCGCCATAGGCCGCGCGGGCGGCGGCCTCGTCCTCGTGCAGGGACTGGCGCCCGGCAATCGCCACGGGGAAGCCTTCTTCCGCCAGCCAGCGAAGCCCCTTGCAGGCTTCCTCGAACGCCCCTGCCCCGCGTTCGGCATCGTGCAGGGCCTGATCATGGCTATCGAGTGAGACGCGCAGGATGAGCTTCTCCGCAAGCCCATTCCGGCGAAGGCGCAAGAGGCCTTCCTGGAGACGCGGCCGCATCATCGGGCGCATGGCATTGGTCAGCAGCAGAAGGCTGTGCCCGCGGAACAGGATCGCTTCCATGATGGGCAGAATGTCCGGGCACATGAAAGGCTCACCGCCGGTAATGCCGATCTCCACCTCGTTGGCGCTCAGTCGCTCAATCTCGTCCAGATAGGGCATGACATCGGCGAGGCTGAGATAGACCAGCCGGTCGTTCTTCGGCGAGGAGAGAATATAGCAATTGCGGCACTCGATATTGCAGAGCGTGCCGGTGTTGAACCAGAGCGTTTTCAGCCCGGTCCAGGCGACGCTGGCGCGGGCCTCGCCTTTGGCCGTGATGTCGGGGTGAGAGAATTTCTCGGTCGGAAAGTCTGTGTCTGCCATACGGGCACCCTATCCATGAAGGACGCGTGTGCCAGCCGGAAAATACCGTTCTGACAAAGGTTTGATCCGTGCGTGTGACCGGGTCAGCAGACGCCCCTGCACCTTTGCAATTGTCTTTTGGCCGCGAAACGTGATCCTTTCCCAATCCGAACCGCTGAGGGCTGACTGGCAATGGCTGAGGACAAGAAGAAGGCGGTGTTCCGCCTGTTGACCTCGACGAGCGAAACGCCGGGCCATCTCGATATTTCAGACACGGCCCGCGAACACGAGCCCGACAATTTCTTCCGGCATGTCACCAGCCTGTCGGCCAGCAAGATTGCCGACGGCCTGATCGATCCGAAACTCGTGCTGAGCTGGCTGCTGACCACGCTGGGCGCCCCGGCAGGTTTGCTGGGCCTGCTCGTCCCGATCCGCGAGGCCGGCGCCCTCTTCCCGCAAATGTTCACGGCCGGGGCGCTGCGCCGGCTGAAACGGCGCAAATGGGCCTGGGCGGGCGGCGCACTGGTCGAAGGCCTGGCCGCCATCGCGATGGGACTGGCTGCACTGATGCTGACCGGCGCCGCGGCCGGCTGGGCGATTCTGGCAGCTCTGGCCGTTCTGGCGCTCGCCCGGTCGGTCTGTTCGGTCACCTACAAGGATGTCCTCGGCAAAACGATTGCGAAATCCCGGCGCGGCACGGCGACGGGAACGGCCGGCACGGTCGGCGCAGGCGCCGTGCTGACCTATGGCGTGCTGCTGGCCTTTGCGGGCGAAAGCCGGCTCACACTGGTGACGGGCGGGCTGGTGCTGGCAGGCTTGCTCTGGATCGCCGCCGCTGTGGTGTTTGCCAGCCTTGCCGAAGAGGCGAGCGAACCGGAAACCGGTTCCAGCCCCGTCCGGCGCCTGAAGGAGGATTTCGGCCTGCTGGCCCGCGATGCGCAGCTGCGCCGGTTCATCCTTGTCCGCGCCCTGCTGACCTCCACGGCGCTCGCCCCGCCCTTCATGGTGGCGCTCGGCACGGAGGCAGACGCAGCAAGCAACATGTTCGGCGGGCTCGGCCTTCTGGTCGTCGCCTCGGCGGGCGCGGGCCTGCTCAGTTCCTATGTCTGGGGACGGCTTGCCGACCGGTCGAGCCGCAAGGTTCTGATCCTGACAGGCCTTGCCGGGGCGCTCTCCCTGTTCGGCACGCTGGGCCTCAACGCGGGCGGTCTGCTCACGGCGACGGTGGGCCTGCCCGCCATGATCTTTATCCTGATGATTGCTTATCAGGGCGTGCGGCTTGGGCGCTCAACCCATCTGGTCGACATGGCGACGGCGGAAACGCGCGCGGCCTATACGGCGCTATCGAACACGATCATCGGCACCGTGCTCATCCTCGGCGGGGGCTTCAGCCTTGTGGCAAGCTTTGCCGGGCTCACCGCCGTCATTGCCATCCTCGGCGCCATGAGCGCAGTTGCCGCCCTGTTTGCGCTGGGGCTGGACGAGGTCCAGTCCGGCTGAGGCTTATTTCTCGAGGCACCAGCGCAGCACGGCCTTCTGGGCATGCAGGCGGTTTTCGGCTTCGTCGAAGACGAGGCTTTGCGGACCGTCGATGACCTCGGCATCCACTTCCTCGCCCCGGTGGGCCGGCAGGCAGTGCAGGAAATAGGCGCCCTTGTTTGCCAGCTGCATCAGGTCTTCGGTGACGGCATAGGGTTCCAGGATTTCAAGGCGGCGCTCGGCATCCTTGTCGCCCATGGAGACGAACGTGTCGGCGATGACGACGTCTGCGCCCGCGACGGCTTCTTCCGCCGTCTCATAGAGATCGACCTTGCCCTGCAGTTCGCGGGCGATGTCGAGATCCTCATCATCCGGTGCAAACCGGGCGGGGGTGCCGACAGCCAGCGAAAAGCCGAACTTGGCCGCCGCATGAATGAAGCTCGCGCAGACATTGTTGCCGTCGCCGACCCAGGCGATGCGGGCGCCGCGCAGCTCCAGCCCGGTCTCTTCCAGCGTCTGCAAATCCGCCATGATCTGGCAGGGATGCGACCGGTCGGTCAGGCCGTTGATGACGGGAACGGAGGAAAACTCGGCGAACGCCTCGACATCGGAGTGGTCGTTGGCGCGGATCATCACCGCATCGACATAACGTGACAGGACACGGGCCGTGTCCTCGATCGTCTCGCCCCGGCCGAGTTGCATGTCGCTGGATGTGGCCGTGATCGACGAGCCGCCCAGCTGGCGCATGGCCATGTCGAAGGAGAAGCGCGTACGGGTCGAGGATTTCTCGAAGATCATCGCCAGCGTGTGGCCTTCCAGCGGGGCGCCATCATCGACACGGCCCTTCGGCCAGCCGGCGCGCGCTTTCTTCATGGCGTGCGCCATGTCGAGAATTTCGCGCAGCTCGACATGATCGAGATGCCAGAGATCGATGAAGTGACGGCCTGCCATGGCGTCCCCCTGTTTAAAATGAAGGGCGCGCCTTAGCCTAAATCTGCCCATACGGCTAGATGCGATCCGGATTGGCCTGGCCGCCGTATAGACAACAGGATACCGAAGGGCACGCGATGATCCGTTCCATATTGGCCTGCGCCACCCTGCTTCTATGCGCCGCTTGCGCCTCTGCGCCAAAACCTGCGGGGAGCTGGGTCAGTTTTGCCACGCTTGAGCCTGGCCTGCCGACCAATCGCTACCTGGCTTGCAACCCGTCCATCTGCGAGGCGGCCGGAAATACCGGAGACGCGCTGGAATTTGCCCATCCGGCCACGGACGTGGCAGCGGCACTTCTCCGGCTTCAGCCGGGTGCCGAGCAACGGGAATTGCCGAATGGCGACATCCAGCTGCGCTATGTCGCCGTGACCCCCATCGCCCGGTTCCGGGACGATGTGGACGTTCTCATCCGGCCGACCGGTCCGGACACGTCACAGGTGGCGGTCTATTCCCGCTCCCGCATCGGCTTGTCAGACCTCGGCAAGAACAAGTCGCGCGTCGAGGCGCTTGCGAAACAGCTGGATGCCGAACTGGCGGGCTGATGCCCGCCGCGTCAGGCGCGCTTCA
>MDTG01360616.1_pt1 | contig 15461 bp, 3 predicted proteins | sample 811421 | NCBI WGS metagenome assembly MDTG01 (sample SAMN05326645, study PRJNA326480) | marine metagenome | isolation source: seawater | place: Pacific Ocean: South East | collected 2011
GCCCGCCGCCGTCGCCGCCGCCGAGCCTTGCAGGGCGGACCCCGGCCCGACCGAAACGCGCAGGGCACCGGGTCGAGGGACCGGCGGCGTCGCCGGGCAGCGTTTCTTGGTTACTTCTTGGGGCGCCCGATTGTCATGACAATCGTAACTCGCAAAATCAGGCTCAGCCTGCGGCGAAACCGCTCTTGAAGTTGATTCGAACACGATGCCGATCGACAGGCATCGGTCGACAGTCAAGGGGCGTTTACGGCAGAGGAATCGTCGTCAAAGCGTCGAGAGCGGTCGCCTGGCGGTGGGCGCCGGCGCGCAGGAACCGGAGCGTACCTGGTCAGTACGTGAGGATTCCGAGCACCGCCGAACGCCGCCAGGCGGCTGCGCAACAGCTTTGCCGGCGATTCCTCACCACTCGAAAATCTTCCAGTAGACCGGCTTCACCGGCTCGAACCGCTCGTGCTCGATGTTGAGGATGCCGTCGCCGGTGGTGTCGATCATGTAATAGGCCGGGCCGACGGTAGGCTTGATGCGCACCATGTAGACCTTGCCGCTGGCGGTGACGTATTCCTCCACCGTGCGGCCTTCCTCGCGGCGGATTCGGACTTGTGGCTCGATCTGCTCGTCGGGATCGGAGACCTTGGGCGGGAGCGGTTCGCGAATCGGGGGCGGCGGTGGCGCGTCGTCGCGAGCCTCATCCTGCGCCAATGCCGGGCCGGAGACCAGCAATGCGGCCAGGGCGAGTCTCGTGAGTATCTTGTTGTCCATTGCAGCCTCCCGTTGTCCGCGGGTTTTTGGGAATCCATGGGGACCGATCGAGGTGCCGGGTGTATCGGCGAACGACCGGGGTTCGGTCCCGAATCGGCGGCCCATTCGCCTGCAATCGACCGCCGACGATCGATCAGCCCCTGAAGCGTATCATAGACGACCCGACTCAAGACCGCATCCTTGCATGAACGACCCCAAGCCGAAAAAGCTCTGCCTGATCGACGGATCGTCCTACCTGTACCGCGCATTTCACGCGCTTCCCAGCCTGACCAGCGGCGAGGGGTTGCCCACGGGCGCGGTATTCGGCGTGGCCAACATGGTCCGCCGCCTGATCGAACAGCATCGGCCCGATTACCTGGCCGTGATCTTCGACGCGCCGGGCAAGAACTTCCGCCACGATGCGTTCGCCGACTACAAGGCCAACCGCCCGCCCATGCCCGACGACCTGCGCGCCCAGCTGGCGCCGCTGGACGAATTGATCGATGCGCTCGGCGTCCGGCGGGTGCGTGTGGACGGGGTCGAGGCCGACGACGTGATTGCCACGCTCGCGCGCCGCGCTCAACACGAGGAGCTGCCGGTGCTGATCTCTTCGGGCGACAAGGACCTGGCCCAGCTGGTCGGGGACGGCGTGGTGCTCGAGGACAGCATGCAGGAAAAACGCTACGACCCGGACGCGGTGGTCGACAAGTTCGGCGTCGGGCCCGAGCTCGTCGGCGACCTGCTGGCGCTGACCGGCGACACCTCGGACAACATCCCCGGCGTCGAGAAGGTCGGGCCCAAGACCGCGGCCAAGTGGCTGAACCAGTACGGCAGCCTCGATTCGGTGATCGAGCATGCCGACGAGATCGGCGGCAAGATCGGCGAAAATCTTCGAAATGCGCTCGATCAGCTGCCATTGTCGCGCGAACTGGTCGCGCTCAAGGAAGACGTGGCGCTGGACTTCGGGATCGAAGACCTCGCCGCCGGCAGCCCGGATCCCGATCGGCTGGTCGAACTGCTCAAGCGCTTCGGCTTCACGACCTGGCTGCGCCAGATCGGCGACGCCGACGCCGAGGCGGGGCGTGAGCCCGAGAGCTCCGAGCTGGAGGTCGAGACGGTCACTACCCGCAAGGCGCTCAAAAAGCTGGTCGAGGTGCTGGAAGCCGCCGAGTTGATTGCATTCGATACCGAAACCACCAGCCTCGAGCCGCTGGATGCCGATCTGGTCGGATTCGCGTTCTCGGTCGAACCCGGCAAGGCGTTCTACGTGCCGGTCGGGCACGCCGACCAGGACAACGAATTCGGCCGAGACGAGGCGGTCGCCGCGCTGGCCGGCGTGCTGGCCGATCCCGATCGCTCGAAGCTTGCGCAGCACACCAAGTACGACCTGAACGTGCTGCGCCGCGCCGGGCTGGAGCTCGCCGGCATTCGCCACGACACGATGCTCGAGTCCTACTGCTACAACGCCACCGCCACGCGCCACGACCTGGATTCGCTGGCCGCGCGTTACCTGGGGCGCCAGACCACGACCTACGAACAGGTCGCCGGGAAAGGCAAGCAGCAGCTGTCCTTCGACCAGGTGCCGGTGGCCCAGGCCGCGAACTATGCCGGCGAAGACGCCGAGGTCTGCCTGGCGCTGCACCGCAAGCTGTGGCCGGAAGTCAGCAAGTACCCGGGCGTGAAGAAAGTCTACGAAGAGCTGGAAATCCCGCTGATCGACGTGCTGGCCCGCATGGAGGCGCGCGGCGTGCTGGTCGACCGCGACCAGCTCGCGGTCCAGAGCGCCGAGATCGCCGAAAAGCTCGAGACTCTCGAAAAGCGCGCCTGGGAAGCGGCCGGCGGCGAGTTCAACCTGGGCTCGCCCAAGCAGTTGCAGGAAATTCTCTTCGAGCGGCTCGAGATTCCGGTGGTGCGCAAGACGCCCAAGGGCCAGCCGTCGACGGCCGAGGACGTGCTGCAGGAGCTGGCCGCCGAGCACGCGCTGCCGGCGCTGATCCTGGAACATCGCGGGCTTTCGAAGCTCAAGAGCACCTACACCGACCGCCTGCCCGAAAAAGTCCGCGAAGACACCGGGCGGGTTCATACCCATTACCACCAGGCCACGACCGCCACCGGGCGATTGTCTTCCACCGATCCGAACCTGCAGAACATTCCGATCCGCACCGAGGAAGGCCGGCGCATACGCAAGGCCTTCGTCGCGCCGGATGGCTGGTGCATCGTCGCGGCCGATTACTCCCAGGTCGAGCTCAGGATCATGGCGCACATGTCGGGCGACGAGCGCTTGCTGAAGGCGTTCGCCGACCGCGAGGACATCCATCGCGCCACCGCCGCTGAAGTCTTCGGCGTGCCGCTGGACGAGGTTAGCTCCGAGCAGCGCCGTTCGTCCAAGGCCATCAACTTCGGCCTGATGTACGGCATGAGCGCCTGGGGCCTGGCGCGCCAGCTCGAGACCGATCGCACCACCGCGGCCGAGTACATCGATCGCTACTTCGCCCGCTACCCGGGCGTCCGGGAGTTCATGGACAACACGCGCAAGCTGGCTAAGAAACAGGGCTTCGTCGAGACCCTGGCCGGGCGCCGGCTGTGGCTGCCCGAGATCAATTCGCGCAACCGGCAGCGCCAGCAGGCGGCCGAACGCGCCGCCATCAACGCGCCGCTGCAGGGCACGGCCGCCGACATCATCAAGCGCGCCATGATCGACGTCGATCACTGGATCGAATCCGAGAAAGTCGACGCCCGGCTGGTCATGCAGGTGCACGACGAACTGGTGCTCGAAGTCAGGAGCGATGCGCTGGACACGGTACGCCAGGGGGTGATCGACCGCATGAGCGCGGCCGCCGAGCTGGACGTGGAACTGCTGGTCGAGGCCGGTGCCGGCAAGGACTGGGACAGCGCGCATTAGGTTCCTTGGAGCCGGTCATCGGACACCGGTCCCAATCTCCCCGTCGGCAGGAAGGTCGAGGCGCCGCATCTCGTCGTCCGGCCGGCGGCTCCCCTTCCGCCGCGGCGCCTTGATCTGACCCGGTTTCACCGGGTGTTTGCCTCCTACAGCCCAACGCCCTGCGATCTTCGCCGGGCGGCGCGCGCGCCATCATAAAAAAATCAGCCAAAAGTCAGGACTGTGACGCCAACGGAAAGCTAGCATCGCTACTCAGATTCGTCCATCAACCTTGTCCTGTTTCACACAAATAGGGTCTGCTCCAATGCGCAACGTACTTGCCATGCCGTTTCTTTAGATTGCCGCGCGACAGCAATCCGTCACTTTTCTTCGATATCCAGACCCTGTGACGCAGTCTCATGCGATATGTCACAGAAATGACGTTCTTTTGACGGTTACATCCCAATAAATATGCAATATTGCGACGTTGCGGCGCGTCAGTGACGTCAATCCAAGAGAGAATCAAATGAAAAATCGGGTCAGTTTCGGCCGTTCGGCCATGGTGTCACTTCTCGCTGTAATTCTTGTGGCCGCCATGCCGCAGGCCGTCGAGGCCCAGACGACACATACGGTTTGTCCACCCGGCAATCCGTCCGCGCCGTGCGACTACGATTCTCCTGGCGCTGCGCTGAACGACACGGGAAATGTCGTCACCGGCGACACGCTGGATATCGTCAACGACACCTATACGCTTTCCGCGCCGCTGCTGGTGGACCGGGGACTAACGCTGAATTTCAACGACTCGATCGTCGATGCCAACGGCAATCGCGCGATCGAAGTCGACGGCAGTTCCTTTGTCGATATCAACGTCGGCAACATTGCCGACAACGGCATCTCCAACGCCGGTCCGCTGGGGGACCTGACTTACGGCCAGACCTTTGTCTCTTCGGCAACGGAGCTGCTGACCGCTTTCCAGTTCGGGATCAGGGCCGATGTCATTCCGGAGGAGCTGGTGATCCCCGGTATCGTCCGTTCAGGCGGCTTCACGGGCCCGGTCATTGCAACCGCAACCGCCCGGTTCGGGCCGCAGAGCTTTGGCACCCACATCCTGACCTTCAACCTCGATCGCCCGGTTCCCGTCGTGGCGGGAAACGTCTACGCGATCGAGTTCATTCCAGCTGATGGCGTCAGCATCCTGCAGGCGCTCGATCCTTATCCCGATGGCGCCGGCTACAACGATCAGCTCCTGAACTTGGATTACGCCTTCAACGCCATCGGGGGGGCTCCTATCGAGATCAACGATGTCACGATCCGGAACGGGCAGGCGCCCACGGGACCGGGTGGTGCCCTGCTGGTTTCGAACGGCGCTGTCGTCACGCTTTCCGGCTCGACATTGGAAAACAACACAGCGCCGGATGGCGGGGGTGGCCTGGCGAGTATCGATGCCACGGTCAACGTGACCGATACGAAATTTATCCGCAACAGCACCGACGACGAGGGTGCCGCGGTGCTCTCCCAGGGCATCACCTCCGTCCTCAATCTGACCCGGGTCACCGTCGACCAGAACTGGTCCCGCAGCCCCGCCGGCGGTTCCGTTGCGGCCACTTCCGATGGCGCCATCAACATCGTCGACTCGGCGATTATTCGCAACGCGGGCGTTAATCCGATCCTGGCGGTTGACAACTATGGCAACCCCGATCTCCCGGGCAGCAGCTGTTTCAGCCCTACCCTCGGGCGCGCGTTTGTCGGCCAGACATTTGTGGCCACGCAGGAAGCGCTGTCGGGTTTCCGCTTTCTGAACGCGGTGGGTAACACCGGCGTGGTGGTCAATGACATCCCGGTAACTGGCGTGCTTCGCAGAGGCGGGCCCACCGGTCCGGTCATTGCCAACGCCAGTGCGTTGATTCCCCAGGGAACGCCGTCGGGCACCAACCTGGATCTGGACTTTACGCTCGATGCGCCCATCAACGTCGCCGTGGGCGCGACCTACGCCGTGGAAATGGAATTTCCCGGCTCACGATCCTTCATCGTTGATTCCAACAACGCCTATCCGGACGGCGCGGGTTATCGGTGCTCCGAGACTACCGGGAGTTTCGACCTGGAGTTTCAGGTCTTTGGCGGTATCGCCACGATCGGCGGCGTGTATTCGCGGGGCGCGGTGGACATGCTCAACGTTACGTTGTCAAACAGCGTCGGCGTTGGCGCCATCGCGGTGCAGCGCCCTTCCGGCACACCCTATACGGTGAACGCCACCCTGAGCACCATTACCAACAACCTACGCAGTGGCCTGTGGGGTGAGGTGGGTCCCGTCAGCGGCATCGCCACCATCTCCAACAGCCTCCTGGCATTCAACGGGATCGACTGCCTCGGAGACAGTTCCAGTGTTGTGTCCCTCGGTTACAACGTGATTCGTAGCGACGCTTTCTGCGGCGCGACCCAGACGGTAGGTGACCAATGGGGTACGCCTGGTGCACTCATCGATCCGCTGCTCGGCCCGCTGCAGGACAACGGCGGACCTACGTTTACGCGGGCCATTGATCCATCCAGCCCGGCGGTCGATTCAGGCCTGAATGATCCGACCTGCGGCGGCACCGGAACGACGACGGACCAGCGTGGTGTGGGCCGGCCGAAGGGTGCTGCCTGTGACGCAGGTGCATTTGAGTTCGCGCTGCAGGGGCTCGTTGATGCTGCTGCCCCCGGCGCCACCATTGTCGTTCCGACCGGCACCTACACTGAAACTATCACCATTGGAGATGGCAAGATTCTGCAGGGCGCAGGTCCCGGATCCACCGTCATCGACGTGACCGGTCTGGGTGTGTCGGGTGTGGTCGCCACCGGCGACTTTACGATGACGGGCATCCGCGTGACCGGCGCCGATATCGCGGGGCAGGGCGGCGGTATTAATATCGATGTGCCCAGCGTGGTGGTTCTGGACGACGTGCAAGTCGACAACAATAGAGCGACCGGCGCGGCCGGCGGTATTTTTGTCGCCTCGGGCAGCGACCTCACCATCACCAACAGTTCTGTGGAACTCAACAATGCCGGCACCGATGGCGGTGGCATTTATGTGTCCGGGTCGGCCAACGTCACGATCAACAACATCCTCGTCGCCAACAACGCGGCGGCCGGCGATGGCGGCGGCATCTACACGGATGCGGCAAGCGTTCTGATCGGAGCGCCGGCGTGCGCACCGACCCCGCCGCCTGGCCAGGGTACGAACTTCATCTCGAACAACAGCGCTGGCGGAAACGGCGGCGGCCTGTGGACGGCGGGCAACGTCACCGTTACCTACAGCAACTTCTCCGGCAACAGTGCCATTTCGGGCGGTGGTATTCACCAGGAATCAACCTCCGCAAGCATGGACCTGGGCTGCTCGTTCATGAATCTCAACAACGCTGACAACAACAGCGGATTTGGCGGCGCGGGCAATTTTGTCGATGGCGCGCTGACGGTAAGCGGCGTCACTTTCGAGGCCAACAGTGCCGGATCCGGCGGCGGGGCGTTGAATCTGGCGACAACCGCGGCCATCGCCAACTCGGGCTTCCTGACCAATTTCGCACCCTTCGGCGGCGGCGGTGCCATTCGTTCGACCCTCGGCACCCTCATTTCCACCAGCAACACCTATCGCGAAAACCAGAGCAACGCCAACGGCGGCGCCGTCTTCGTCAATACGTTGGTTTCCAATATGGACGTGTTCGAAGACAACGCGGCCAGAAACGGCGGCGGCGGAATTACCGTTTCTTCCTCCGGCCAGATGCAGCTACTCAACGGACGACTGCAGGGCAACCTTGCCGGCAACACCATCAGCAACGTGGGCGGCCGCGGCGGCGCCCTCGAGTTCCTCGGCGCGATCGGCAACATCGGGGACACGCAGTTTCTGAGTAACACCGCCCCCGACCTGGGTGACGGAGCGAGCCAGGGCGGCGCCATCTACAACGCGGCTTCGCTCGAGCTGATCCTGGCTGATTCCACGATCACCGACTCCGATGCCAATAACGGTGGCGCCATCTACAACGTGGGCATTGCTTCGATTGCCCGTTCGACTCTGGTAGACAACCTGGTAGTGGACAGCGCCAGTTCGCAGGGGCCCCGCGGCGGCGCCGTGATGTCGTTCGGCGGAACCCTGAACGTGTCCAACAGCACCCTCAGCGGCAACGTGGTGAATCCCGGGCTGAACCCTGCAGCCCCGGGCGACGGTGGTGCCATTTCGGTCGTTGGCGGCGCGGTGGCAAACCTCAACAACCTCACGCTGGTTGGAAATGCGGCACCAAACGCAGCCGCGATTTTTGCGGGCAATGCGGCCCCGGGCGCCGTTTTCAGCAATAGCCTGTTCTTCGGCAACTCCAGCATCAACACCGGTTTTCCGGGGTGTAATCAGCTCCGATCCCTGGGGTTCAACATCTATGACGTCAATCCATGCCCCACACAGGCGGCCACCGACATCGTCGGAGATCCGCTGATTGGCCTGCTGACCGACAACGGTGGCCCGACCGAAACCCACGCCCTGCTGCCCGGCAGCCCGGCGCAGGATGCCGGCGGGGCGCAGCCGCTGTCGTTTAATTCATTCTCCGCAACCGACTTTACGACCCAGGGCTCTGCGATTCTTGGCCCCAGCATCGTGCTCGCCGGCTCCACCGTCGGCGGCACCGTCGGTTCTGCCTACGTTAGCGATCCGGTTGAAGTCAGCAACGGTTTTTCGGCTGAATTCGTATTTCAGATCAGTCCCGGAATTGGCGGCTCCGCCTCCGACGGCCTGACCATCACCATCACCGATGACCCGACGCTGCTGACCGATGGCGGCGGCGCGCTGGGTATTGGCTCTTTCGACAATCTCACCGAGCCTGGCTACCAGCCGACCGGACCCCAGGTTCCCGGGGTTTCCGTGGAATTCGACACCTGGCTGAATGGCCAGGGAGTCGGCGCCAACGAGCTGGACGAAGACCACATAGGCATCAACGTCAACGGCAGCATGGACAGCGTGGCGGTGCAGTACCTCGGCGGTCGCGGCATCTTGTCCGCTGGTATCTGGAGGGCGTGGCTGGACTATGATGCAGACACCAATTTACTGGAAGTTCGCGCTGTCCCCAATGGTCCAAGGCCCGAGCTACCCAACGTGTCTGCCACTGTCGACATAGAGGCGCTGGCTGACGTCAATGCTGACGGCGATATTTTTGTGGGCTTCACCGGCGCCGCTGGTGATCTGGATGACATCGGCGGTCTGCAGACAATCCTGACTTTTGCGTTTGCCAGCACGGGCAGCTGTGAAACGGTTGACCAGCGCAGCGTCACCCGGCCCGTAGGCCTGCGCTGTGACATCGGTGCCTTCGAAGGGTCCGCCATTCCGGGCACCATCGACAACGCCGTCGTCAGCGTCACGACCAACGTCTCGCAGCCGGGTGTCGTCGATGTGCCCCTGATCGACATCCCGATCGAGAAGCTCACCGGCGTGGTGGGCGACAACACAAACCCGCCGGAGTCGGCGCCGCTGTCGTCGTTCCCGCTGTCTTCGTTCCCGCTCTCGTCGCTGGATCTGCGGGCGTCGCCGCTGTCATCGTTCCCGCTGTCGTCGTTCCCGCTATCGTCCTTCGACATTGTCGGGGCCCCGCTGTCGTCGTTCCCGCTGTCGTCGTTCCCGCTGCTGAGCGTGCCGGGCGGCTGGGCCGCGGTGATCGAGCAAATTCCTTCGCTGGCCGGCGCGCCGCTTCAGAACGTGACGCTGGAGCAGGTGCTGGCGGCCGCCGATCGCCCTGCCGATCTGCTCGACAACATTACGCTGGGGTCATTCGCGATCCAGGGGTCGCCGCTGTCATCGCTGTCCCTGGCCGGCCTTGCCCTGGGAGACGACATCACGGTCGGCACTCTGGACCAGTGGCTGACCAACGCCGGCAGCGGCAGTTCGATCTGCGGCGAGCTTTCCGGCGATGGGTTTACCGACTGTCAGCCGAACGACACGATTGTCAGCCTGCAGGTCAAGAGTGCCCCGCTGTCGTCGCTGCCGCTTTCCAGCCTGCCGCTGTCTTCGTTCCCGCTGAGTTCGTTCCCGTTGAGTTCGTTCCCGCTGTCGTCGCTGCCGCTGTCGTCGTTCCCGCTGAGTTCGTTCCCATTGAGTTCATTCCCGCTGTCGTCGCTGCCGCTGTCGTCGTTCCCGCTGAGTTCGTTCCCGTTGAGTTCGTTCCCGCTGTCGTCGCTGGATCTGCTGTTTGCGCCGCTGTCGTCGCTGCCGCTGTCGTCGTTCCCACTGTCGTCGCTGCCGCTGTCCTCGTTCGACGTGGGTGGCCAGCCGTTCTGTCAGTACTACGACGCTCGGGCTATAGCGGACGGGCAGCCGACCTGCTCGCAGCTGGGTATCGATCCGAGCAGCGCCGGCCTGCTCGACCTGGTCGGCGCGCTGAAGACCTCTGGCGCCGATACGCTGGCGGCAACGCCCCTGTCGTCGTTCCCGCTGTCGTCGTTCGATATTTCCAGCGTGTCGCTGTCCTCGTTCCAGCTGGATTTTGCCGACGTCTCCGGGCTTCCGCTGTCGTCGTTCCCGCTGTCGTCGCTGCCGCTGTCCTCGCTGGACGTGGGCGGTCAGAGCTTCTGCGATTTCTATAACGCCGCTGCCATCGCCGAAGGCCAGGCCACCTGTGGCTCGCTGGGAATCGGCAATGATGCGGACTTCGGCGAACTGATCGCAGCGCTGCAGGCGGACGGTCAGTCGACCTTCGCCTCGACGCCGCTGTCGTCGTTCCCGCTGTCGTCACTGCCACTGTCCAGTCTGCCGATGTCGTCGTTCCCGCTGTCGTCGCTGGAGATCAACGGCGCACCGCTGTCATCTTTCCCGTTGTCATCGTTCGACATCCTGGGCTCGCCGCTGTCGTCGCTGCCGCTGAGTTCGTTCCCGCTGTCTTCGTTCCTGGTCGGCGGCGTGGCCTGCGACGGCTGCACCACGCTGGGTGACGCGTTCGTAGCCGGACAGGTCATCGCCGACGCGCCGCTGTCTTCCCTGACCGATTCGAGCGAATTCGGAGAGATCGAGCTCGGTGACCTGCTCGATGCCTTCACCCTCGAATATCTCTTTGGCGTTGGAGAAGTGGACCCGCTGGTTCAGACGGCCGAGACGCTGGGCGAAATCGCCGACCCCGGCAACCTGACGCTGGGTCAGCTGCTCGTGTCGCTGATCCTGCGCTCGGATTTCCCGTGGGAAAACATCTCCCTGTCCGATCTCGATCCGCAGGCCTTCGCTGCCGATAACGTGGTGGGCTACCGTCTGGACTTCGAGCTCAACGGCACGCTCGTGGAGCCGGTGACGGTCAACGTCACCCTGTCGGACCAGTTCTACCTGGTTCCGGGATCTGCCCAGTTCATGACCCAAAGCCAGGGTGGCGGCACGATATTGATGTCGCCGGTACCCAATCCGGTGATGACGCCCAACCCTGACGGCACGGTCACGATGTCTTTCGGGCCGGTGTCTCCGGGCGCATTCAGCAACAACACGCTGGAGTTTGTCACGGTGCCGCCGCTGGCCCTGGGGAACTTCCCCACCTCGGCCAGCCTGGACCTGGGAGCCGTTCCTGCGGCCACGGCCGACGCCAGTGCGGCGACGGTGGAAGTGGTGCCGAGCGCCAACAACGAGTCGGACAGCATCGATTTTCCGGCCTCCACCCGTACCAACACGCTCATCCTGGGGCATATCGATACGCGCGAAGACATCGACTACTTCAGAATCGCGGCGCCGCCCAAGGGCAGCCGAGTGGCGGTCTTCATGACCAATCCGGTGGAAGATAACGACCTGCTGCTGTATGAGCCGCTGTCCACGGTCGAGGCCAAGGGCCAGACCGTTCAGGCGGCATCGCTTGACTCCGTTCCTTTTGAAGACGACGGCGTCGACTTCGGCGGCAACCGGACCGAAGAGCCCGATGCCCTCGACGACACCAACATCGGCGTGCTGCCGCTGTCGTCCCTGTCCACCAATCGCGATGATGCCGACGAGCAGGTCTCCGCCATTTCCGATGGTGAGGAGTTCACGATCCAGGTGTCGGGCTACAACGGCTCGGTCTCCGATCAGCCTTATACGCTGCGCGTCAAGGTCACGGCCGAAGTGCCGGTAACCCAGTGTTCCGCCAGGACCTGGGCCACCGGTGCCACGGCCCCGCAGGACTGGACGCCGGCCGGCAGCTGGCAGCCCGACACCAGTGCCGTCTTCCTGGTGAACTGGCAGCGCCTGGCGGACAGCGAGCAGGCCCTGTCCGGCGACGGAGCAGCCGCGGCGGACGCGGCCCTCAACGCCGTCAATGCACTGGTGAACGCGCCGGGCGTGGTCAACGGCGTGGTGGTCGACGTATCCACCATTCCGGGCGTCAACTACGCGCCCTGGGATCTCGATCCGTGCGACGTGGATGCTGCCAACAGCGTGGTCAATGCCATTACCGCCTACCTGGAGCAGCAGCGGGCCGTTTCGCCCAACCTGGCCTATGTCACCATCGTCGGCTCCGACGAAGTCATCCCCTTCAAGCGCAAGGGTGACGAGACCGACATCGCCAACGAGTCCACGTTTGCCACGACTTTTGCCGACAACGCGCTGTATGGCTCCATGGTCAGCCGGAACTTCCTGTCCGACGATACCTACGGCGATATCGACCCGGTGAAATGGTCTGCCGGACGATTCCTGAACGTGCCGGAACTGGCCGTAGGGCGACTGGTGGAATCGGCGGCCGACATCCGGACGGCGGCCGAAAACTACGTGCTGGCGGGCGGCTTGCTGACACCTGCCACCGCGTTGTCGGCAGGCTATGACTTTGTTGCGGACGCATCCACTGACATTCAGCAGACCTTTACCCGCTACGGGTTGGACTCCATCGCCCTGATTGATCAGCCCGTTGCCGTGGACCCCGATCCGGCTGTGCCCTTCTGGGATCGGGACCGGTTCCTGCAGGAAGCGGGGCTGACCACCAACACCGCCAGGGACGTGGTGTCGTTCAACATGCACTTCGACTACAACGACGCGCTGCCTTCCAGCGGTGACGCTTTGCGCCAGGATGGGTCAAGTAGCTACCAGGACAATCTGATCAATGTCGGCGACCTGGCGGGCAACGACCTGACCGGCAGCATCTGGTTCACCGTGGGCTGTCACTCCGGCATCAATGCAGCCGATATTGCGATGCTCAACGGTGAAGAAACACAGGACTGGGCCCAGACCTTCAATAGCCTGGGTGCCGTCTATGTCGGGCAGGCCGCGTATGGACTGGGCGACACGGTGGCGCTGGCGCTGACCGAAAGGCTGCTGGCCAACTTTGCCCGTAATCTGACCGGCAACATCAGTGCCGGCCAGGCGCACGCCTTCGCCAAGCAGGACTACTTCAAGGACCTGGGCGTCTACGGTGAATACGACTACAAGGCCCTGCAGGCCTCGGTCTACTTCGGCTTGCCGATGTACCGAATCCAGAACCCGCTGGTGGTGGAAGATCCGCTGCCGCCGCTGCGGCCGACCCTGGCCGACCCGATCTCCAACCTCAAATCCTTGTCGTTGACGATCGAGCCCGACGTGCAGCGCGTCGACGATACCGAGAAAGGCACCGTGTTCAGCGTGGACGGCGATACGCAGTTTGTTCACTACCGCCCGCTGCAGCCCATCATAGGCGTGGACGTGACCAGTGAGAACCCGGACGAGGTGGCCCGAAGCGCCTTCATTACCGGCCTGGTCACACGCGACGAACTGGTCACCGACATGGCGTTTGCCCGGCCGGTGATCGACGAGGGTGCCCTGGAGCCGGAAATCGAAACGGACAGCGTGGTGTTCCCGACCCGCTTTGCCAATGTCGCCGGCTATCGTGTGCCGTCCGATCCCGGACCTTTCCAGGACCGCCAGCAGCTCAATATCATTGCCGGCCAGTACACGTCCAACGCCGGACAGGATTTCGGCACGCAGCGAATCTTCACCAGCGTCGACGTGCAGGTGTTCTATCAGCCCACTGCAAACACTGCGCTTGTGCAGACCGATGTGGCCAGGGCCAGCAGCGTGAACGATACGCGGTATGGACGGGACACCACCAAGTCCAGCGTGTTGCAGGCAGGCAGCGGCGTGGACGATACGCGGCCCGAACTGGACAACATCAACGCCAGCGTGGTGCAGGCAGGCACCGATTTCCAGGCGACCTTCAGGGTTGATGCCAGCGATACGCACGGCATCGTTACCCGGGTTGCCGTTCTGTACCGCCAGTCCTTCGACGGCCAGAACTCCACCTGGGTGCTGGAAGACCTGGTCAGCAGTGGTGGCAGCACCTGGACCGGCGGCGCCGCCGTGGACAGCAGCGGCCTGATCAACGGTGAGGTGGACTACCTGGTGCAGGCGCTGGACGACAGCGGCAACGTCGCCAACAGCACCTTCAAGGGCACCTTCTACGTGGCACGGGAAACGCCTCTTCCGCCGCCGCCCGACGGCGGGGGCAACGGCAGCTTCGGTATCGAGTTGAAAGACGGCAACGGTGACAACGTCACTCCCGGTCAGTGGAGTCGGATCGATCCGGTGGTGGTCGGCGTCACCAATCGGGCGCCCGGCGTCGCCTACGAGTTTGCGCTGGATTCGCCGAGCTTCGCGCCGCTGGGCGGCGACATCACGGTCACCGGTGACGGCGTGCACTTCGTGACGGTTCGCGAAGTGGGCGGCAGCAACGCGGCCACCTTCACGGTGCTGATCGACGACACGCCGCCGGCCGTGCTGGTGAGCTCGCCACGCAACGGGCAGTTCGTGGTCGCCACCGACGATGCGCCCATTGCGGCCTACGACTGCCTGGATTCCGGTTCCGGTCCGGCGACCTGCAGCGGAACGGTGGCAGTGGGACAGCCGGTGTCGATGATGCCCGGTACGCAGACTTTCAGCGTGGGCGCCACCGACTTTGCAGGGAATCTGGCGCCGGGTGTGACGAATTCCTATTACGTCGTCGAGCCTGTCAGTATTGCCAGCCCTCTGGATCCGGTCTCCATTGAAGGCCCGGTTACGATCAGCGGCCGCGCCACTGACCTCAGCGAGTTTGCCGAGACCATAACGGTGGACTGGGGTGACGGCACCGCGCCGGAAGTTTTGAACGGCGTCAGCGTCGCCAATTTCACCGCAGAGCACGTTTACGCCGGACCCAACATCTACCGGGTAACCGTCACCGTGGACTACGAGGGCGCGTTCAGGCAGCAGGCGGTCAGCGACTTTGTCGTGGTTTACGATCCAACGGGTGGCTTTGTCACCGGCGGCGGCTGGATCGACTCGCCGCCGGGCGCCTACACGCCCAATGACGACGCCGATCCCGACGTGACGGGCAAGGCCAGCTTCGGTTTCGTGGCCAAGTACAAGCGCGGCCAGTCGGTTCCCGATGGCAACACCAACTTCAGGTTCAAGGCCGGCGACCTGTCGTTCAAGTCGGTGGACTACGAGTACCTGGTCATTAGCGGCGCCCGGGCCCGTTTCAAGGGCAGGGGCAAGGTCAATGGCGGGCCGGATCTGTACCAGTTCAAGATCACGGCGCTGGACTCGGACGTCAACAGAAACGACGCTCACGTCGAGGACACCTTCCGAATCCAGATCTGGGGTGACAACGGAGTTCTGTATGACAACGGCCGCGGTGCGGATGACGCCACCGGCGACGGGGGTACCACGGCCCTCGGTGGCGGCTCCATCTCGATCAAGGACAAGTAGCATTCGTCAACCTGGCTTGACCGGGGCTCCTGCCCCGGTTAAGCGTTTGAGAGCGCTGCGTTTTACGGTAAGCTCGTGTACCCCGGCGTTAATCCTGTAACTTTCAGCGAGTCGGAAAGCGCTTAGCTGCAAGGCAGGGCTCGCCGGGAATGCTTATTGCCTTTCCAAGAGCCCTAACGC
>MDTG01409067.1_pt1 | contig 15460 bp, 10 predicted proteins | sample 811421 | NCBI WGS metagenome assembly MDTG01 (sample SAMN05326645, study PRJNA326480) | marine metagenome | isolation source: seawater | place: Pacific Ocean: South East | collected 2011
AACTGCGCGAATGCAGCCATTTCTCTGTATTGAGCTAACTCTAATTTTATTGATCCCGCAACTTTTTTCATTGCCTTAGTTTGTGCGGCTGAACCAACACGAGAAACAGATAAACCTACATTTACTGCTGGTCGTATCCCTTGATTAAATAATTCTGTTTCTAAAAAAATTTGTCCATCAGTGATAGATATCACGTTTGTTGGGATGTACGCTGAGACATCCCCAGCCTGAGTTTCGATTATCGGTAAAGCGGTTAAAGAACCACCTCCGCTCTTTTCATTTAATTTTGCTGCTCTCTCTAACAGTCTACTGTGTAAATAAAATACATCACCTGGGTATGCTTCACGACCTGGTGGTCTTCTCAATAACAGTGACATTTGTCTATATGCTACTGCTTGTTTCGACAAATCATCATAAACTATTAATGCATGCATTCCATTGTCTCTAAAATACTCACCAATAGTACATCCTGTGTAAGGTGCTAAAAATTGTAATGGCGCTGAGTCAGATGCTGTTGCTGCAACAATTGTTGTATATTTTAAAGCGCCTGCTTCTTCTAAAGTTTTTGTTATTTGAGCCACTGTTGATCTTTTTTGTCCTATGGCAACATAAACACAATAAAGTTTTTTCTTTTCATCTGATGACTCATTTATTTGTTTTTGATTAATAATGGCGTCTATTGCAACTGCTGTCTTTCCAGTTTGCCTGTCACCGATTATTAGTTCTCGTTGTCCTCTACCAATAGGTATAAGAGAGTCTATTGATTTTAATCCAGTTTGCATTGGTTCATTAACAGATTGTCTTGGAATGATGCCAGGTGCTTTCACTTCTACTCGTTTTCTATTTTTTGAAGATAATGAACCTTTTCCATCTATCGGATTACCTAGGCCATCTACAACTCTACCTAAAAGTTCTTTTCCTACAGGAACGTCAACAATAGCATTTGTTCTTTTTATTGTATCTCCCTCTTTAATATTTCTGTCATCTCCGAAAATCACAACTCCAACATTGTCATTTTCTAAATTTAAGGCCATGCCTTTAGAGCCATCTTCAAATTCAACCATTTCCCCAGCTTGAACATTATCCAAACCATAAACTCGTGCAATTCCATCCCCAACAGATAAGACTTTACCTATCTCTGAAACTTCAGCTTTCTCACCAAAGTTTTTTATTTGATCTTTTAACAGTTTTGTTACTTCTGATGGATTAATTGCCATTTTAGTCCTTTAACATCGCTTGTTCATATTTTTTCAATTTATTTTTAATTGAAGTATCAATCATAAAGCTTCCTAATTGTAACTTAATACCCCCAATTAAAGACTCATCAACATTATAATTAAATTTGATTTTAAGTTTCATTATTTTTGATAAATCTTCGCTTATTTTGTTAAGTTCATTATTTGATAGCTCTTTTGACGAGATTAATGAAGCTTTAATTTCTCCTCTCTTTTTTGAACATAGTTGTAAAAAGCTTTCAGAAATTTTCTTTAAAAAGAAAATTCTCCTTTTTTCTACTAATAGAAGAAAAAAATTTTTGAGGTTTTTTGAAAATTTAAGATTTTCTGAAATTATAAGAATTGCACTGCTCTGAATTTTAATGTTGTTTGTTGGGTTTTGTATAAAATTTTTAATTTCTATGTTCGCATTAAAAAGATATAAAAATTCTTTAACATCTTTTTCAATTTTTTCTAACTCTTTAGCCTCGTTAGCAACTTCAAATAAAGCGCGAGAATACCTTTCTGAAGTTTCAGTTGAGAAAGATTTGTTTGAGCTCATTTTTAATCGTTGAAATTATTGTGAAATATGCTGGTTTCGTACCATATGAGTATAAGTTGATCAAGTTGCCAATTAAGTATTTATGAGAAATTCACTGGATCAACATCAACCGTGAGTTTAATTTTCGATGATATTGTAAGTTTACTTAGTAATTTTGTAATTTTTTTTTGTAATATTATCTGGTTACTAAATCTTATCAAAAGCCTTGTTCTATATTTATTTCTAATTTTTAGTAGAGGAGAATCTACTGGTCCCAACACTTCTAATCCACTAATTTGATTTAGTCTAATTTTTATCTCCTTAGCTCCTTTTAGACTCAGATTGTGTTCACTTGAAGAAATAATTAAAGCTATTAATCTTTTGAATGGGGGTAGATTGTGTTTTTTTCTTAAATTTAATTCATTTTTTAAAAGTTCCTCAGATCTATTTTTAATTAAATCTTTCAGAGTTAAATTGTGTGGTGATAAAGTTTGATAAATTATCATTGAGTCAGAACTGAATCTTCCAGCCCTTCCACTTAGTTGATGATATAATTGTATATTTCTCTCTGTAGAACGTAAATCAAATCCTCTTCCAGAAAAATCAGCGTCTATAACAACTATACAATTTAATTTTGGAAAATTAAAACCTTTAGATATCATTTGTGTACCAATTAAAATATCAATTTTGTTTTCACTGATTTTTTTAAATAGGTTTTCTGTCTCACTTTTTTTTTTCATATAATCACTAGAGAAAATATTTATTTTTTTGTTTGGAAATAATTTTTTTACCTCATCATAAACTTTTTCTACGCCTGGACCGTACATTACAAATTCACAATAATTTTCTTTTTTACATTTATTTTTAATCATTTTTTCATGTGAACAATGATGGCAAATGGCTTTATCTTTTATTTTATGAAAAGTTAAATACATTGAGCAATTTGGACAAACATGTTTGTAGCCACATTTTTCACATATAAGATATGGGGCAAAACCTCTTCTATTTATGAAAAATAAAACTTGCTGCTTTTTATCTAAGTATTTCTTTACGAAGCTACAAGTTTCTTTAGAAATAAAATTGGTTTTAATTTTATTAGTATTCATATTTATAATTTTAGTGTTTGGGAGGGGGTAATCCTTATATCTTTTTGTAATTTTAACGTGTCTATATTTTCTATTTTGTATATTGTTATAAGTTTCAATTGAAGGAATAGAGGTAATTAAATGAATGGGGATTTTTTCAAAATTTGCTCTCGAGATTGCCATATCTCTTGCGTTATATATTACTCCCTCGTCTTGTTTATATGATGCATCATGTTCCTCATCTACAATTATAATTCCAAGTTTTTTAAAAGGTAATAGTAAAGCAGATCTAGCACCAATGACTAATTTTATATTATTATTTATTATACCTTTCCAAATCATTCTTTTGTTTTTCGGTGTTATCTTGGAATGCCAAATTGCAGGTTCAAATCCAAAAAAATCTTCAAATCGAGATCTAAATTCATTAGTTAAAAAAATCTCAGGTAGTAAAACTAAAGCTTGTTTATTATCTTGCATAACCTTTTTAATCCTTTCAAAATATACTAAAGTTTTCCCTGACCCAGTAGTGCCTTGCAAAACAGAGACGTCAAACTTATTATTAGTAGATTTTAAAAATTTGAGAGCGGATAATTGTTCTTGATTTAAAGTATACAATTTTGAATTAGTTTTGTTTATCTTGAATGGTTTATCTTTTTTTTTAATATATTTATCATTGCTACCAATTACCATTTTTAATACCAAGCCAATCGGAACCATATTATAAGATGCAAACCACTCGATGAACTCAATTAACTTTCTATCGATTGAAAAATTTGTATTATTTACAATTTCTTTAATCTTAATATCTTGTGGTTCTTTATAATTATTCTTCCAAACTACTCCTAATTCCTTTTTGGAGCCAAATGGCACTTCAACTAAATCTCCAACATTTGCTTTTATGTTTTTTGAATTATAAGTAAAAGGAAAGTTAAATATTTTTGGCAACAAAACTTGTGCTTTCATATAGTAATAGTAGTTTAAATATTTTTATTTAAAAATGAATTGGTCGTTTATCAACAGCCAAAGCTGCCTCTTTTATTGCTTCAGTATGGGTTGGATGTGCATGACAAGTTCTTGCAATATCTTCCGAACTTGCTCCAAATTCCATCGCTAATGCCATTTCTGCAATCATATCTCCACAGTGTGGTCCGATTATATGAACTCCCAGAACTTTATCTGTTACTTTATCAGCTAAAATTTTAACAAATCCTTCGGTTTCATTGTTAACTTTTGCCCTTGAGTTAGCTAAAAAAGGAAATTTTCCCACTTTATAAGCTATATTTTCCTGCTTTAGCTGCTCTTCAGTTTTCCCAACTGCTGCGACCTCCGGAGATGTGTAAATTACTCCTGGTATAACATCATAATTTACGTGTCCTGCCTGACCTGCTAAAATTTCTGCAACTGCAATCCCTTCTTCTTCTGCTTTGTGCGCTAACATTGGTCCTTTAATAACATCACCAATAGCATAAATATTTTTAATAGATGTTTGAAGCTTTTGATTAACTATAATTCGTCCCCCACTATCTTTTTTTACACCGACTTTCGACAAATTCAAACCTTCTGTATATGGTTTTCTTCCCACAGATAACAATACTTTGTCAAAATCCAAGGTTTCACTTTTAGAAGTTTTTGTATCAGTATAATTTATTGAAACCTTGTCTTTACCATCCTTAACAAAATTAACTTTTGAACCCATCTTAAATTTAATTCCTTGTTTTGTTAAAATCTTTTTAAACTCATTTGAAATTTCTCTATCCATCCCTGGTGTAATATAATCAAGATATTCTATCACTGTTACTTCTGCACCTAGTCTTGACCAAACTGATCCCATTTCTAAACCAATGTATCCGCCACCAATGACGGCCAGTTTACTTGGGACTTTATTAAGTGATAAAGCTCCAGTTGAAGAAATTATATTTTTTTCATTAATTTTTATTCCTGGTATCGACGATACAGCCGAACCTGTAGCAATTACTATATTTTTAGCTTTATAGCTGTTCTTTTTATCATTTTCATAAACTACAACATCATTTTCTGAAAAAAGAACACCTTTTCCCTTGATATATGTGACCTTATTCTTTTTAAACAAAAATTCTACTCCTTTTGTAAGAACCTGAACAGATTTGTTTTTATTAGACATCATTTTATCAATGTTAAGTTTGATGCCTTCAATCTCAATGCCTTGATGATTGAAATCTTTTTTTGCTTTATGAAAATTTTCAGATAAATTTAATAAACTTTTTGACGGAATACATCCTATATTTAAACAAGTGCCTCCCAAAGCTCCTCTTGATTCTATGCAAGCAGTTTTTAAGCCTAATTGAGATGCTCTGATGGCACAAACATATCCCCCGGGACCTCCACCAATTACGATTAGATCAAAGTTATTTTCCATTGCTAAATATTCAAGAAAAGTCTTTTGGGTTGTTCCAATGACTCTTTTATTATTTTTAAAAACGATACGGCTTCTTTACCATCGATTATTCTATGATCATAAGACAAAGCTAAGTACATTATTGGTCGAATTTCTACATTACCATCGATAGCTGTTGGCCGTTGGACAATATTATGCATGCCTAAAACAGCCGACTGAGGAGGATTTAAGATTGGAGTAGACAACATTGATCCATATATTCCCCCGTTGGTTATTGTAAAAGTACCTCCTTGTAAATCATCTATAGTAATTTTACCACTTCGGGCTTTGTCTCCTAATTTAACGATATTTTTTTCTATATCAGAAAATGACATTTCATCGGTTTCTCTTAAAACAGGTACTACTAAACCTCTATCAGTTCCAACCGCAATGCTAATGTTGTAATAATTTTTATAAACAATTTCTTCATTTTGTATTTCAGCATTTATAGCAGGAAAATTTTTAAGCCCAATTACACATGCTTTTACAAAGAATGACATAAACCCTAGCTTAACTCCATAATTTTTTTGAAACTGATCCTTATACTGATTTCGCATTGAAATTACTTCACTCATATCCACCTCATTAAATGTGGTCAACATTGCTGCATTCTCTTGAGCCTCTTTAAGTCTTTTAGCTATTGTAGATCTCAGCCTAGTCATTTTTATTCTCTCTTCAGGGCCATATTTAATTTTTCTTTCAGATGGTGCTGGTTTAGAACCCATTAAATTAATTATATCTTCTTTTAAAATTACGCCATGTTTGCCTGAGCCTTCGATATTTTTGATATCTATTGATGACTCTTTTGCCATTTTTCTGGCAGCTGGTGACATAAAAGGTTTAGTCTCTTTTATTTTTTCTAAAGTTTTTTTATCCTCTTTTTCTACATAATCATCTAATATCAATGTATCTTCTGCTTCTTTATTAGAAGATTCTGATTCTACTTCTAAAATCATTGGCTCTTCTTTTTCTTTTTGAACAACTGATTTTTTAGTTTTTGGTGGTGAGTATTTTTTTTCTTCTTTAGTATCTTGTGAAACTTGTTTGTGAGAACCATTTATCATTCCAAGTAAAGCTCCAACATTAACGGTTTCACCTTCTTTAACTGATATCTTTTCAAGTATACCATTTGAAGGAGATGGGACTTCAACATTAACTTTATCTGTTTCTAACTCTACTATAGGCTCATCTGTAACAACTTTTTCACCCTGGCTTTTTAACCACCTTGAAACTGTTGCTTCTGTAACTGATTCACCTAGTGTTGGAACTATAATTTTGTTTGACATTTATTTTCCAATTACCTTTTCCAATATTTCTTTTTGTTGTGCAAGATGTTTATTTAGGTTTCCAGTCGCAGTTGAAGATGAGGCTTTTCTACCCACATATTTAACCTTGTCTTTAGTAAAGTATATTATTTCTAAGGTTCTATCTATGTAATTTCGCACTGTGTTCCACGCTCCCATATTCTTGGGTTCTTCCTGACACCAGATAAACTCTGCGTTTTCATATTTTTTGAGAAGGTTTGCTAAAGTTTTTGCTGGGAATGGATATAGTTGTTCGATTCGAATAAAAACAATTTTGTCATTCTTTGCTTTTTCTCTTGCTTCAAGCAGATCATAGTAAATTTTTCCTGAACACATAACTATTTTTTCTATTTCATTGTTCTTTTTAAGTTTTATAAGGCCACTATCTTTTAAATAAGCATCATCTATTAAAACACGATGAAAAGTTGTCTTAACATTAAATTCACTGATTAAAGACTTGCATCTCTTGTGTCTCAAAAGAGATTTGGGAGTCATGACCACCAATGGTTTTCTAAAATCTCTATGCATTTGTCTTCGTAAAGCATGAAAATAATTTGAGGGGGTTGTACAATTAACAACTTGAATATTTTCCCCTGCGCAGAGTTGCAAAAAACGCTCTAATCTAGCTGAAGAGTGCTCTGGGCCTTGCCCCTCATATCCATGAGGTAACAAAAGTACTAACCCACTAGCTCTTCCCCATTTAGACTCACCGGATGTTATAAATTGATCAATTATGACTTGAGCCCCATTTGCAAAATCCCCAAATTGAGCTTCCCACAAAACTAATGTTTCTGGTTCCGATAATGAATAACCAAATTCAAAACCTAGTACTGCTAGTTCAGACAATAAACTATCAATAATTTCAAATTTTTGTTGAGAGGTTTCAATGTTGTTTAAAGGAATATACCTATCATGATTATCTTGATTTCTTAAGACTCCATGTCTTTGACTGAATGTACCACGTCCTGAGTCTTGCCCAGATAGTCTTACTGAAAATCCTTCTGTTAGCAAAGTCCCAAATGCTAAACTTTCCGCAGTTGACCAATCGATTAATTTATCTTTTTCAAATACCTCGTACCTGGCATCAAATATTTTTTTTAATGTTTTATGAACATTGAAATTATTTGGAATTTTTGAAATTTTCTTACCAATTTTTATTAATTTTTCCTTACTCACTCCACTTACTCCTCTTTTATCTTTACCTAATCCTGGTTTAAACCTAGACCACGCTCCTTCAAACCATTTTAACTCAGATCTATATGTTTTTGACAGTTCAAGTTCATTTTCTAGAAATTTTTTAAATTTGTTTTTTTGATTTTCGATTTCATTTAAAGAAGTTAATCCCTCAGAACTTAATCTTTCTCCATATATTTTTAAAGTTGTTGGATGTGTTTTAATTTTTTTATACATTAGAGGCTGAGTAAATGATGGCTCGTCTCCCTCATTATGTCCAAAACGTCTATAACAAACCATATCTATTACCACATCTCTATTAAATTTTTGTCTGTATTCAGTAGCTATTTTTGCGCAATGTACTACTGCCTCAGGATCATCACCATTCACATGAAAAATTGGTGCTTGTGCTATCTTTGCAACATCTGAAGGATAGGGAGATGATCTTGCAAATCTTGGTGCAGTAGTAAAACCAATTTGATTATTAACAATGATATGTATAGTGCCTCCAGTATTATGACCTGGTAGTCCTGACATTGCAAAACATTCAGCTACTATGCCTTGTCCTGCAAAAGCCGCATCGCCGTGCATAAGTACAGGGATTACTTTTTTTCTTTTTTTATCTTTATGAAAAAATTGTTTCGCTCTTACTTGTCCTAGAACAACTGGATTAACAGCCTCTAAATGAGATGGATTGTCAGTTAAACTTATGTGAACAGAATTTCCATCAAACTCTCTATTTGAGGATGCCCCTAGATGATATTTAACGTCTCCTCCAATTTCTTGGCTTGCGGTTTTTCCAAAAAATTCACTAAAGATTGCCTTATAAGGCTTGCCCATTACATTAGCCAATACATTTAATCTACCTCTGTGTGGCATACCGATTTTAATTTCTTTTGCTCCTAGATTTCCTCCACGTTTTATAATTTGTTCAAGTGCAGGAATTAGAGACTCTCCTCCATCTAATCCAAACCTTTTTGTTCCTACAAATTTTACATGTAAATATTTTTCAAAGCCCTCAGCTTCAACCATTTTATTTAAGATTGCTTTTTTTCCATTTTCTGTAAATTTAATTTCCTTTTCTGGTCCCTCTACTCTGTTTCTAATCCAAGTTTTTTCATCTGGATCTCCCATATGCATAAATTCATATCCGATTTTTGAGCAATAAGTTTTCTTTAAAATTTGAAGTATCTTACTTAAGTTTGCATATTGTAGACCAAGAACACCGTCTAAAAAGATTTTTCTATCGTAATCTTCTTTTTTAAAACCGTAAGACTCTGGTTTTAACTCAGGATGTTCCTCTTTTTTCAAAAGTGACAAAGGATCTAATGAAGCAATTAAATGTCCTCTAATTCTATAAGCTCTTATTAACATTATAGCTCTAACTGAGTCTTGAGTCGCTTGCTTAACATTTTCAGATTCTAAATTATCATTTTCTATCGGTTCAATTTGTTGATTACTTTTTTTGGATAATTCAATTTTTTTTATTTTTTCAGGAGACCAGCTTGGGCCTTTAAGATCATCATAGATTAATTTTTGTTCATCACTTAATCCATCAAAAAACTTTCTCCAACTTTCTGGTAAAGATTTCGGATCAGATAGATAATCTGCGTAAAATTCATTTATAAACTCAGAATTATTTCCCGCTAAAAAAGAGGTCTTTTTATAGGTTGTATTGTTTTTTGATGATGACATTTAAAAATATTTTAACACAAATTTTTAAATTTTAACTATTTAGTTTTTGCAAAAGTGTCTTACCAATATCTGCTGGGGACTCTGAAATAGTAATACCAGCAGATTTCATAACTTCTATCTTGTCTTCGGCCCCCCCTTTACCGCCAGATATAATAGCTCCAGCATGTCCCATCCTTCTTCCAGGAGGTGCTGTAAGTCCAGCTATAAACCCTACCATTGGTTTTTTTATTTTTTCTTTCTTCAAATATTCTGCAGCTTCTTCCTCGGCTGTGCCACCTATCTCACCAATCATAACAATTGACTTTGTTTCATCATCCTTTAAAAAAAGTCTAAGGCAGTCTATAAAATTTGTACCATTAATAGGATCGCCTCCAATTCCAACGCAGCTTGACTGACCCATACCTATTGCAGTAGTTTGTGCGACTGCTTCATAAGTTAATGTTCCTGATCTTGAAACTATGCCTACAGATCCCTTTTTATGAATATTGCCTGGCATAATACCAATTTTACATTCTTCTGGTGTTATTACACCCGGGCAATTAGGACCAATTAGTCTTGATTTACTTTTTTTTAGAATATTTTTTACTTTTAACATATCAATGATTGGTATGCCCTCTGTTATGCATACCACTAGTTCAATTTTAGCATCAATAGCTTCTATTATAGCATTTGCTGCAAATTTTGGAGGTACGTAAATCATTGAGGCATTTGCTCCAGTTTTATTTTTTGCCTCTTCAACAGTATTAAAAACAGGAAGATTTAAATGTTTTTGACCTCCTTTTTTTGGAGTCACTCCACCAACCAATTTTGTACCATATTTAAGAGCTTGTTCTGAATGAAAGGTGCCATGAGTACCTGTAAATCCTTGGCAAATTACCTTTGTGTCTTTGTTTACTAAAATCGACATCTATTCTATTGCTTTAACAATTTTTTCTGCAGCATCATTAAGGTCTGATGCTGATAATATTTTTAAGTTTGAATTATCTAAAATTTCCTTACCTTCTTTGAAATTTGTTCCTGCAAGTCTAACAACAAGAGGAACAGATAAATTAATTTCTTTTGCTGCTTCTACAACCCCTTGAGCTAAAACATCACATCTCATAATTCCTCCAAAAATATTAATAAGTATTCCTTTAACATTCTTATCTGATAAAATAAGCTTAAACGCTGCAGAAACTTTTTCTTTTGAAGCCCCTCCACCCACATCTAAAAAATTTGCTGGTTCTTGTCCATATAATTTTATTATATCCATTGTTGCCATTGCTAAACCTGCGCCGTTAACCATGCATCCAATCGAACCATCTAATTTTATATAAGCTAGGTCATGTTTACTAGCTTCGATTTCAGCAGGTTCTTCTTCATTTAAATCTCTTAATTTATATATTTCAGGTCTTCTAAAAATAGCATTGTCATCGAAGTTCATTTTTGCATCTAAGCAAATTAATTTTTCATTTTTAGTAATTATTAATGGATTTATCTCAACTAAGTTAGCATCTTTTTTAATCAAAATTTGGAATAGAGCATTAACTAATTTGTAAGCCTCCTTGGTTTGAGCTTTATTAAATTTATACGGTGCAATTACTTTGTTAATGTCTTTAGCGTCTAATTCTTGTTTAAAATCCAGTTTGGTTGTAATTATTTTATCTGGGTGTTCTAATGCTACTTTTTCTATATCTACTCCACCTTCCGTACTACTTATAAAAGCAACTTTTGCGGTTTCTCTATCTATTAAACAGGACAAATAAAATTCTTTATTTATTTCGGATGCCTCCTCAATGTAAAGCGTCTTAACTATTCTACCCTCAGGGCCAGTTTGATGTGTAATTAGTTTTTTGCCTAACATTTCTGATGCACTTTTTTCAAGCTCATCTACGCTTTTAATTAATTTGACACCACCTGCTTTTCCTCTTCCACCAGCATGAATTTGTGCTTTTAAAACAAATTCTTTACCATTTAATTGACTTATCTTTTTTCTAATTTCATCGACTGATAAAATCTTTATACCGTTAGATACTGGTGCTCCAAATTCTTTGAGTATTTTTTTTGCCTGATATTCGTGAATATTCATTAATTCTCTTTATTTAAATAAATTCTATCCTCCCACGTTGTAAATGGAAATTTGAATTTTTTTTTTTAGCTCAAAATTATTTTTAACTAAATAGTTGTGAACATTTTTTGAACTATAATTTATATAGATATTGCTATTATGAAATTCAATTAAAATATATTTAATTTTACTTATATATTTGCCTAATCCTTGCAAAACTTGCAATTCATGACCCTCGGTATCTATTTTTAACAAATCCACATTTTTAATATTATTTTTTTTTATAACGTTATTCAGTTTTACACATTTGATTAAATGCTCATTTTTAATCATATTATTGATATTGCCACCAAAAAGTTTTGCTTTAATATTCAAATAGGAGTTTTTCTTATCTAGTTTAGTCAGAGAAGATGTAAGATCATGTTTATTAATATAAATTTTTTTTAGCTTATTTTCGTTCGATACTGCTTTATTGAATATTTTAATTTTTTTTTTAAATTTATATTTCTTTTTAATATAATTAAATATTTCTTTCTGTGGTTCAAACATATAAATTTTTCCAGTTGAAAAGTTTTTTGAAATTAAGTCAGTATATGTACCCTTGTGTGATCCTATGTCTATGAAATTATCTAAAGAAACAATATTTCTTTTTAAATATGTTACAATTTTTTTTTGATGAATGTATTTATCTAAAATATCAAAAAAAATTATAGCTAATTCTTTAAAAAAATTCATCGAAGTTCCTCACAATCTTTAGATAATTCAAATCTTATAAGCATTTCATTTAAAATTTTTTTACTGTAACACTCTGAGTTAAGCATTAATCCTGTAATTGCAGTCTCGTTTCCTGAAGTTTCGTATATCATTTTGATTTCGTTTTTTTTTAAGTATTCAACAAAAAATTTCTTATAGGTCTCGTGATATTTTTGACCTTTCAGCGGAAAACTAACTGAAGGATGGTGCCACTGATTTGGAGAAAAATCATATGATCCAATAATTGGAGCTAGAATCTGATACTCTGTAATTAAAGTTTTTTTAGTATCGTCATCTGACAAAATATCAACTACTTGCTTCAGATTTTCCAATTCCTTTTTTGGATTTTCTGGATTTTTGTAAGTAATCCACTTCAGCCCCTTTAAACTTTTACTTAAATACTCTGCATTTATTGCTTTTGACAGATCAACATTTTCCAGTTCATTAAATTTTCTATATTCGTTAAATCTTAAATGATATTTTGAAACTGCAAATACACAAACAATTATTGAAAAGATTAAAATATAATTACGATCAAAAAATTTTTTATAAAAAAAATGACTTATTGCACACAAGAATGGAATTAAAAAAAAAATAAAATTTTGATTTAATGTTAACATTTGATGAAGTATTAGCGTAAAAGAAAGAGCAAAAGAAACTAGAATTATAAAAAAATCTTTTTTGTTAAAATTTTTAATTTTTATAATCAAAATCATAAGAATTAAAAAGATAAAATAATATAAAAATTTATAATTTGAAATTTCATTAATAACATTAAAGTCATAATTTGATAAACGATTTTCTCCTATTGAGCTGGCAAATAATATGTACTGGGTAACAAAATTTGAAAAATTAATCTTTGTGAAATAAAAAAATAAAATTAAAAAAAATAATGAGAAAACAGATCCTAACATCGAATAGAGTATTATCTTTTTGGCATTATGTTTTTCAAAAAAACAAAACAATACTATTATCAAAAAAATTACTATAATCCCGTATGCTGAAGGTGTTTGTTTTGATAGAAAAGATAAAACAAGCAAGAAGGGTATGATTAAGTAAAAAAATTCTCTTTTTTTATTTATTGCTATTATTAGAGAGTAAAAAGCCAATATCATAAAAAAAGTAGAATGATGATCAACAAATGGTGTACCAACAACTGGGTAAAATAAAACTGAGATTAAAAAAGAGTAAAAAAAAGAAAATTGTTTTGATAATTTAAGTTCTAAAAAAAGAAAATAACTCGCTAATGCTAAGAATAGATTGAATAGTGAAGAATGAATTATAAAAGTACTCCACGAAATATTTATTATTTTAAAAAAAAAAGCGTTTAGATAATCTAATAAAGGGCCTGTTACCAACCAGTAATCTGTGAATGGTACATATCCATTCAAAACTCTATACCCTCCATTGTAGAGAACAGTGTTATCCATTGGCATGATGCCAATAAACCCATAACGATAATTTATAAAAAAAGATAATATGCCCAACAATAAAATTGGTAAATAAACACTATAACGATGGATCAATTTTTTTAGCTGCATCAAAAAGTTCTTTCACTGCTTGAACCGATTTTTCAAAATTATTTTTTTCTTCAGAATTTAAATTAAGTTCAATAATTTTCTCCACTCCTTTTTCACCAATTATAACTGGCACACCTGCGTAAATATCATTAACACCGTATTGTCCATTAATGTATGCAGCGCAAGGCAATTCTTTTTTTAAATTTTTAAGATAACTTTCTGCCATTTCAACACCTGATGCTGCAGGAGCATAAAAAGCAGATCCTTTTTCTAAATATTTCACGATCTCTGCTCCTCCTTTTTTAGTTCTATCAACAATTTCATCAAGTTTACTTTTGCTAATTTTTCCTTCTTCTAATAATTCAGTAAGTTTTTTTCCTTTTACAAAAGTATGGTTTATCATTGCAACCATGCTGTCACCATGACCGCCAAGCACAAGAGATTTTATATCTTTTACTGAAGTATTTAATTCATCTGATAAAAAATGTATAAACCTCGAAGAATCTAATATCCCAGCCATTCCAACTACTTTGTTATGCGGTAATCCAGAATATCTTTGCAGAGCCATCACGATAACATCTAAAGGATTAGTGATACATATTACGAAGGCATTGGGAGATGTTTTCTTTATTCCTTCAGCAACTTGTTTAATAATTTTTAAATTAATCCCAAGAAGATCGTCTCTAGTCATACCTGGTTTTCTTGGAACCCCGGCTGTGATAATTATCACATCTGAATTTTTTGTGTCATCGTAATTATTAGTACCAGAAAGTTTTACTGTAAATTTATTCACAGGTGCGGATTGGGCTATATCCAAAGCTTTGCCTTTTGCTAAGCCTGCGGCTACATCAAACAAAACGATGTCTCCTAATTCTTTTAAAGCTATCAAATGAGCAAGAGTGCCACCAATTTGACCTGCTCCAATTAAAGTAATCTTTTTTTTCATATTTTTTTTATTTCATTGTTGGCATGACAAATTCAGGATCAGATCTCAATCCTGAAGGCCATCTTGAAGTAACTGTTTTCAGTTTTGTATAAAATCTTACACCTTCAGGGCCATGCATGTGTTGATCTCCGAATAAAGATCTCTTCCATCCTCCAAAACTGTGAAACGCCATAGGCACTGGTATAGGTATATTTATACCGACCATACCTATTTTTGCTTTACTTGAAAAAGATCTGCCAGAGTCACCGTCTCTTGTAAATATACTAACCCCGTTACCAAATTCATGATCATTTACCAAATTAAGTGCTTCATCAAAATCTTTTGCCCTTACTACTGATAGAACTGGTCCAAAAATTTCTTCTTTGTAAATTCTCATATTCTTATTTACGTGATCAAATAAACATCCACCCATATAAAAACCGTTTTCATATCCTTGCAACTTAAAATTACGGCCATCTACTATTAATTTAGCTCCTTCATTTACACCAATATCAACATAATTTTTTACTTTTTCTAAATGCTGCTTTGTCACTAAGGGACCCATTTCAGACTCTTTATCCATACCGGGCCCTACTTTCAAAACTTCAATTTTTTTTGCTAAGTTCTCAACAAGTTTGTTTCCAATATCCCCAACTGCAACTGCAACTGACTGTGCCATACATCTCTCACCAGCTGAACCATAAGCGGCACCCATTAATCCATTAACTGCTTGATCTAAATCACAATCAGGCATTACTACACAATGGTTTTTAGCCCCTCCAAGTGCTTG
>MDTG01043698.1_pt1 | contig 15459 bp, 15 predicted proteins | sample 811421 | NCBI WGS metagenome assembly MDTG01 (sample SAMN05326645, study PRJNA326480) | marine metagenome | isolation source: seawater | place: Pacific Ocean: South East | collected 2011
GTAAGATACAATTAATCTCTTCGTGCCTTTGTCTTATTTTAAGTAAATCGTCCAGTAAAATCGATGTTTCTTTTGTAAATTTACCTACTTTTTCTCTTTCCAGATCTGATATGTGGCCATAAGTACCAAGGTCTTGAGCCAAATCCCGAGCTAAGCTTCTTATATAGAAACCTTTGCCACATTCAATTCTAAAATGTGTTCTTAATTTTTCGTGTCTTACAACTTTTAAATCTTTAACAAATACTTTTTTTGATTGAATATCAAAAGATTTTTTTTGTCTAAATAATTTATAAGCTCTTATACCATTTATTTTTACTGCAGATACTTTTGGAGGTATTTGATTGATATTGCCTAAATAATTTTTAACTTTTTTCTTAATATTTGAAAGAGTGGGATAAATATTAGAACGAAATAATATTTCACCTTCACTATCATCTGTTGTTGTTTGATAACCCCAATTTACAACAAAATTATATATTTTGAGGTTAATTTTAATAAAAGGAATAAGTTTAGTAGCTTTACCAACTGCTATTGGTAATATGCCTTCCGCTGCAGGATCTAATGTACCACCATGTCCAATCTTCTCTATAGAAAATTTCTTTTTTAATTGATTTATGGCTTTGAAAGAAGTTAAATTCTTTGGTTTATATAAGTTAATCCATCCTTGAATATTCTTCATTCTTTAATATCTCTGACAACATTTTTATTCATTAATAGTTTTTCAATCTTTTCTGCTTCATCAAATGTATCGTCTAAGAAAAATGTTAGTTTGGGTGTAAATTTAGAATGAATTTTTGCTTTTGATAAAAACTTTTGAAATATATATTTTCTGTCGTTAAGATTCTGTAAGATTTTATCTTTATTTAAGCCACCAAGTGGCATAAAATATATGTTAGCTATTTTTAAATCTTTTGACATTCTAACAAAAGATACGGTTATTGCCGTTGGATTTATATTTTCATCGAAGAAATCTTCTTTTAATAAACAGTCACTAATTAGTGATCTTATGAGCTCTCCAAATCTAATCTGTCTTTGAGTTTCCATTAAAGTTATTATTCATTAAAGTTTTCTATTTGTAGAAATTTCCTCAAAAGTTTCAATAACGTCTCCAACCTTAATATCACTATAATTATCTATCATTACTCCACACTCAAAACCGGTTTTAACCTCAGAAACTTCTTCTTTAAATCTTTTAAGACTACTGATTTGGCCTTTATGAATAACAACACTATCACGTAAAACCCTAATTTGTGATTTTCTAGAAATATATCCATCTTTAACCATACAACCAGCAATATTGCCTACTTTTGATATATTGAAAACTTCTCTAATCTCTACATTGCCAGTAATATTTTCTGAAATATCTGGTTTTAACAATCCTGTAAGTAAATTTTTTATATCATCAATTAGTTCATATATTATTGAATAATATCTAATATCGACACCATCTCTTTTTGCAATATCCCTAGCATGTGGTAAGGCCCTTACATTAAATCCAACTATAAAACCTCTACTAGATCCCGCTAAAGTTACATCACTTTCAGTAATGGCACCAACACCTTTAAAGATTACATTTACTTTAACTTCGTCAGTAGATAACTTTGTTATTGAATTTTCAATTGCTTCAGCTGAACCTTGTACATCAGTTTTAATCACGACTGGAAGAATAGTTTCTTCACCTTTATTTATTTGGGCAAACATTTCTTCTACATTAGATTTTGCAACAGTATTTTTTTGAATTTGTATTTTACTAGATCTATATTCAGCAATTTTTCTAGCTGTAGATTCGTTATCTACTACAATAAAGTCATCTCCAGCTAAAGGGTTAGAGTCAAAACCAAGAACCTCTACAGGAACAGATGGCTCAGCTGATGTTATATTTTCACCTTTATCGTTAATAAGTGCCTTAACTTTTCCCCATTCTGCACCAGAAACAAAAATATCACTAACTTTCAAAGTTCCTTTTTGAACTAAAACTGTAGCAACTGAACCTCTTCCTTTTTCTAACTTGGACTCAATAATAACTCCTCTTGCTGATCTATTAGGATTAGCTTTTAAATTGAGTAAATCAGCTTGCAAATGAATTGCCTCCTCTAATTTATCTAAGTTTAATTTTTTAATTGCGGATACTTCAATATCAAGAACTTCACCGCTAAGTTTTTCTACAATTACTTCATGAGACAACAATTCATTTCTAACTTTATCTGGATCTGAATTATCTAGATCTATTTTATTTATTGCTACAATTAATGGAACATTTGCAGATTTTGCATGTGCTATTGACTCTATTGTTTGTGGTTTAATCCCATCATCAGCAGCTACAACAAGTATTATAATATCAGTAGTTTGAGAACCTCTTGCTCTCATATTAGAAAATGCAGCATGACCTGGTGTATCAATAAAAGTTATTTTTTTGTCATTGTTGTTTATTTGATAAGCTCCAATATGCTGAGTTATACCTCCTGCTTCTCCAGAAACGATATTAGTTTGCCTAAAAGCATCTAACAAACTAGTTTTACCATGGTCAACATGACCCATTATTGTAACAACTGGAGGTCTATCTTTTAATAAATTTAGATCATCTTCGTAATCCTCTATTTCACTAAGAACATCATCATCTTTTACTATACTGACTTTATGTCCCAATTCTTCAGCTACTAATTGAGCTGTGTCAGATTCGATTGATTGTGTAGCATTAGCCATAACACCAAGCTTCATTAGAGTTTTAACAACATCAGCAGTTTTTTCAGCCATTCTATTAGCTAATTCTTGCACTGTAATTATATCGGGTATTGAAACTTCTCTTGATATTTTAGTTTCATTTAATTCGGAAGTTTTTAATCTTTCTCTTTCTCTAGCTCTTTTTATTTTAGCTAAACTTGGAAACTTATCAAATTCTTGTTCCTCTTGTTCTAATATCTTTTTTGCATCAAATTTACTAAATTCATCTTCAATAGGTTTTAAAGTTGATTTTTTTGGTTGTGATTTTTTGTTGTCTATATTTTTTTTATTTTTATTTTCAAAACCTTTGTTCTTACTTGCCGGAGCAAAATTTGGAGATACTTGTGATGCTGGTCGTGGAGTTCTTAAACTTGAAGATCCTCTAAAATTTGACTGTGCAGTTGAAGATTTTTTCTGTTGATTATTTTTATTTTTAAAAACAATTTGAATTGTTTTTTTATTACCACTAGATGAAATTTTATCACCAGAAGGTCCTAAGTTTTTTCTAATTTGAAGTCTTCCTGAAGATGATAATTTTAGAGGTTTTTTTTTATTTCCTTTTTCTTTATCCAATTTCAATCCTTGTCTGTTTCTGTAAACCAATTTTCTCTTGCTTTCATAATCATATTGTTGACTACTTCTTCTTCTAATTCTAATTTTCTAAGAATTCCTTCTTCTTTATCAATGAGTTCAAATGATGCAAGATCAGCAAAATCATTTATTGTCAAAATATCAGATTTTGCAAGTTCAGCTAAAATTGAGCTATTCATGCCTTCTAAATTTTTTAAGTCTTCATCTTTAATTTTTTCGTCTATAATCTTTTGATTTTCTTGTTCTTGATCCTTAAGATAATTTGTTGCTCTTTCTAAGATTTCATTTGCAAGTTCAGCGTCAAAACCTTCAATTTTTTCAATGTTTTCCTTAGTTTCAGCTGCAATGGATTCAATTGATGTATAGCCATCTGTTACTAAAAGCTGAGCAATAACATCCTCAACATCTAATGATTCTGAAAGTAACAAACTTTTTTCTTTAAATTCTTGTTGTCTTCTTTCAGATTCCTCTTCTTCAGTTAAAATATCTATTTCAAGACTAGTTAAATTTGAGGCTAACTTAACATTTTGACCTTTTCGACCAATAGCAAGACTTAGCTGATCATCAGGAATAACAACTTCAACTTTGTTTTTCTCTTCAAATAGAAAAATCTTACTTACTTCAGCAGGAGCTAATGCATTTGCTAAAAATGTAGCTTGGTTATCAGACCAAGTTACAATATCGATTTTTTCTCCTTGAAGTTCGTTGACTACTGCTTGTACTCTTGACCCCCTCATACCAACACAAGCTCCGACGGGATCAATGGTTGAGTCTTCAGTATGCACACTAATTTTAGCTCTTGACCCAGGATCTCTTGCTACACTTTTTACAACAATTATACCATCATAAATTTCTGGTACTTCCTGAAAAAACAGCTTGGATAAAAACTGTGGATGTGTTCTAGATAAGAAAACTTGGTAACCCTTAACATCATTTTTTACCTCGTAAATATATGCCCTTACTCTATCACCATTTTTAAAAGTTTCTCTAGGAATTAGTTCTTCTCTCTTAATTATTGCTTCGCTTTTTCCTAGATCTATTATTAAGTTTCCAAATTCCACTCTCTTAACAATACCTACAGCAATTTCTCCAACCTTATCCTTGTACTCATCATATTGTTTTGACTTATCTGCTTCTCTAACCTTTTGTATAATAACACCTTTAGCGTTTTGGGCAGCTACTCTTCCGAGCTCAATTGGTGGGAGTTCTTTAATTATAAACTCACCAATATTTATATTTGGATTATTTTTCTTTGCATCGTCTAATAATATCTGCCTAGACTGAAATTCTTCGTCAATATTTTCGACAACTTCGAGATATGAATTTAATTTTATATCACCAGTATCTCTGTCAATATTTATCCTTAAATCAATCTCTTGTCCGTATTTGACTCTAGCAGCTTTCTCTAGTGCTTGCTCCATAGCAGAGAACACTGAATCTTGATCAATATTTTTTTCCTGCGCAACATTTGTTGCTACTTGGAGCATCTCTTCTCTTATTACATTAAATTTTTTTTTAGCCATATTTATAAAAAAAAGGTGGGATTACCCACCTTATTATTATGTGTCTATATTAAAATTATTTAAAAATACAAGTCTATATTTTTGTTAAAATAAATAAAATTGGCTTCCTACCAGAAATAATTGCCTTTTTGTAATATTTAGTCTCAACATTATAATAATTCTTGACATCAATGTATTGGGTTTTTTGATTAGACCAATAATAGAGTTTAGTTGAATATATACAATTTATAATAGATCTAGAATATGAAATAGAATCTGTAACAATACAAATTCTTCCTTTATTTTTTATAAATGGATGCAGTATTTCTAGAAAACTTTTTGATATTAATCTTCTTTTATAGTGTTTCTTTTTAGGCCACGGGTCTGGAAAAAAAATTGAAACTAAACTGAAAAATTTTTTTTTTTTATTATTTTCTAAAATATCTATTACATTACCAGAATGTAATCTAATATTAGTTATATTTTTTTTTTGAATTTGATTAACAAGATTGAAATTACCATTAATGTATTTATCACATGCTATTATGGTATCTTTTTTATACAAAGATGCAAAAAATACACTGGTTTCTCCATACCCAGATCCAATGTCTAAAATATAACTTTTATTATTATCTAATTTAGATACTGAAAATTTTTGAATTAATTCAGAATAATTTTCAATGTCTATTTTTTTATTACTCCTACCTTTAGTCCTACCATATAAACGATTTTTATAATTATTAAGATGCATTGTTTTTTTTAAAATTAAATAAAAATAATAAAAGACAGATAGAAAAAAAATAAAGTCTCAGTATGTTATGTGTTTTATAGAAATTTTTGTTGTTTTCTAATTTAATTTCTAATTTTTCATTCTTATGTGTATTCAAAGGTATATTTAATAATATTCTTCCTTTATTATCAAAAATACCTGATATACCATTATTTGAAACTCTGATTATTGTTTTATTAAACTCTGCAGCTCTCATTTTAGTTAGATAAAAATGTTGGAAAGGACCAAGATATTTTCCAAACCATATATCATTTGTTATGTTAATAATTAAGTTACTATCATAATTTATATTATTAATCAGTTTCCAATAAAATGCTATTTCATAACAAATAATTGGAATAAAACTTAAATCACTATCTAATATTATTAGCCTTTTCTCCCTACCTTTTGAAAAATCAAATGAACCTGAAATAGGTTCAAAAAAACTAAATAAGTTTCTTAAAGGTAAAAATTCTCCAAATGGTACCAGTATTTTTTTGTCAAAATATGAAATATTTGAAGATGTAATGTGTAACATTGAGTTAAAATAATTTTCATTATTTTTTCTTGTGCCTCCAATGATAATGTTTTGATTTTTCTTCATTATACTTTGAATTTTTTCTATTCTAGATTTATTAACTATGAACGGATAATTGTTTTCTGCAAAAATTAAGATTTCAGCTTCACTATTTTTTATATGATCTATTATTTTTTCAATATTTTTTTCTTTACTAAATAAGAGTTTATCAACTTTAAAGTTTAATTGAAATATTTCCACATCATATTTACTTTCATAGATTTTTTTATTACTTTTGCTAAAAATAATATTGTTTAGAAAAATAATAGTTAATGGTAAAAAAATAATAGAAAAGAAAATAATTAGTTCCAATTTATAAAATTTTTTTATTAAGAATATATAAGGTAAGCAAAATATTTGTATCACTATATAACTAGTTACTAAAGTACCTAATAGTTTAATAATTATTAATAAGTAAGAATTGCTAGATAAAACTAAAGCAAAATTATACCAGGGGAAACCGTAAAAAATTATAGATATTAAATATTCAATAATAGTAAATGTTAATGGAATAATGACATAGATTGGAACTATTTTATTATAACTTATTATCAAAGTTAATACTGAACTAAATAGAAATGCTAGTAAGATTATTAGAATAATTGAAATAAAAAAAATATTTGATGTACTATTATAAACAAAAAATGGATTTTTTATCCAAAAAAGAAAGCTTAGAAAAAAAGCAAAACTAAAAGTAAAATAATTTAAAAATATTTTTAATTTGCTTACAATTTTATTGTTATCTAGGAGAAAGCAGATTGTAGGAAATATAACAAACCCTAATGGTAAAAAAAAATATGGCGGAAATAATAAAGATGTCAGTAAGCCAAGAATAAAATAAATTAATATATTCAATTATTTTTTTTAATTTCTATTGTTTCTATTTTTCGATTATTTGATTTAATAATTTTTATCATTAAATCATCTGTCTTAATAATTTCATTGTTTTTTGGTATTCTATTGATTTGAGAATAGACTAGTCCACCCATAGTAAATATTTCATCTTCCTGATTTCTAGACACTTTGATGTTAAAATAATTTTCAAGGTCTTCTATTCTAAAACTTGCATCCACAGTAATTGAATCTTTAGATTTGAATATAATTAAATCCTCTATGTCTTCTGCATCATGTTCATCTTCTATATCTCCTACAATTTCTTCAACTAAATCTTCAATAGTTACTAAACCATCTACTCCACCTACACCATCAACCACTAATCCAATATGAATTCTAGAAGAGCGCATTGTTTTTAAAAGATCTAATATAGGAGACTTAGGTGCAACGTATAAAACTTCTCTTATTATACTGCTAATATTGAATTGATTTTTTGGAGTTTTAATAAAATCTTTAATGTGAAAAAATCCAATTACATTATCAATATTTGTTTTATAAACAGGCATTCTTGAATGACTTTCAGCTTTAATAACATTTAATATTTCTAAATAATCTTGATCGTAATTTACAGCTATAATTTCACTTCTTGGAACCATCAAATCTTCAACACTCTTATCATTTAATTTTAAAATATTTTTTATTAAATTTTTTTCATTATTATCATTAAGATCCTTTAGTTCATTACTATCCTCATTAGCAATAAAGTTTAAGACATCTTCTTTTGTAGAATCATTAGAAAGTAATTTTTTTATAAGCCAGTTTTTCCAGCTATATGATTTGTCATTATTATTTTTTGTCATTAATAAGTATATGGATTTTTTATTTTAAAATTTTTAAGAATTTCAATTTCTTCTTTTTTCATCTTATTAAACTGTTTCAAATTTTTATGATCGTAACCATTGATGTGTAATATACTATGAATCAATAAATGACAGTAATGATCATAAAATTTTACTTTGTATTTCCTAATAAAAGTTTCGATAGTATCTATTGAGAAAAAAATATCACAATATATTATTTTTCCAAGACCTTTATTAGAAATTTTCGATACAAATGTAAGAACATCTGTATCTGAGTATGTATTTTTAAATTTTTTATTCAATTTTATCATCCTTTTTTTATCAGAGAATATCAAATTAAGGTTAAATTCTTCATTCTTATTGAAGTAAATAATCATTTTTTCAACAGTGTCTTTAGAAATTTTTTTTATTTTTGGTATTCGCCTATTCCATTTTTTTGATTGAGAAAAAAAATCGATATTAGTGATCTTTTTCATATGCATTTATTATTTTTTTTACCAAGTCATGTCGGACAACATCTTTTTCTTGTAATTCTATAAAACCTATATCATTAATTTTTTTGAGTTTTTTTTGCGCATCTTTCAAACCGGAATCTCTCTCACTAATAAGGTCAATTTGGGTTACATCTCCCACTATTACCATTTGACTATTTTTTCCTAATCTGGTCAAAAACATCTTCATTTGTGTTTTTGTTGTATTTTGCGCTTCATCAAGAATAATGAAACAATCCTCAAGTGTTCTTCCTCTCATAAAGGCAATTGGAGCGATTTCTATTGTATTGCTTGTAATTTTTCTTTCGACTTCGTCATAAGGCAGTAATGAATAAAGAGCATCGTAAATTGGTCTTAAAAATGGGTCTACTTTATCTTTTAGATCACCAGGTAAGAAACCAAGTTTCTCACCTGCTTCAACAGCAGGTCTAGATAATATAATCTTGTTAACTTTTCCATCTAGAAGAGCAGAAACTGCTTTTGCAACTGCAACATAAGTTTTACCAGTACCAGCTGGACCAATAGCAAACACAATATTTTTAGAATTAAGTAACTTAAAATAATTTTCTTGATTTCTTGTGCGAGGAATAATTTTTCTTTTTTTTGTTTGGATATATAAATTTATTTTTTTTCCCTGATTAATATTTAAATTAATTGAACTTTTACTGTCTCTTATTCTATCCTCATCTATTTCATCACCATTTTTTGCTTTGTTAAATAAATCTAATATTGTCTCTTTAGTTTCAAAGATTGATTTTTTTCTACCTGATATTTTTATTTTATTTCCTCTATATTGAATTTTAACACCATTAATTTTTTCTATAATCTGTAGATTATTATCATTAATTCCAAAAAGACTGCTTAAAATATTATTGTCGTCAAGTTCTAACTCTATGTTCTCAATTTTTTTGTTCAGATCTGACATTCAAGGGCAAAATTTGTAGAGTTGGTTATTTTTACTTCTAGTATTTTATTTAAAATTTTATCTTTTGAATTTATAAAAGTGCTTTGGTTATAAATTGTCCTTCCAATAAATTGATTTTCGTGCCTTCCTTTTTTTTCAAATAGCACGTCCATTTTTTTGTTTAAGAATGATTTATTATAACTAACTTGTTGTTGTGTTAATAATGATTGAAGGGCACTTAATCTTGCTTTTTTTTCTGCAACTTCAACGTTATCTTTATATTGTGCAGGAGTTCCAGGTCTTGGACTATAAATGAATGAGTAAGCAATCACAAAATTCACTTTTTCTATAAACTTCATTGTATTTTCAAAATCTTCATCTGTTTCATCTGGGAAACCAACTATAAAATCAGAAGACATTGCTATGTCTGGTCTCACATTTCTTATCTTTTCAACTATTTTAAGATAATCATCCACTGTATGTTTTCTATTCATTTTTTTCAAAATTCTATTTGATCCAGATTGGATTGGAAGGTGTAAAAAAGGCATTAACTTTGAATTTGATGAATGTGTATTTATTAGTGAATCTGTCATATCAATTGGGTGTGATGTCATATATCTAATTCTTTTTACCTCATCTATTTCTGATATTTTTTCAATTAAATAGGCTAAATCCCTTGTTTTCCCATTTGTATTTATACCATGATATGCATTGACATTCTGTCCTAGTAAAATAATTTCTTTAATCCCACTTGATACATATTTTTTAGTTTCCATAATTATATCATCAACTGGTCTTGAGAATTCTGGCCCACGTGTATAAGGAACTACACAAAAAGAGCAGAACTTATCACATCCTTCTTGTATAGATATAAATTCGGAAGATAGTTTTGAAGAATTATATATTAAATTTTTAAATTTTTCATTTTGGAGAAAATCACTATTTAATTGTTCATCTAAATTATCGATCATGTCTGGTAACTTGTGATATGATTGAGGACCAACAACAAAGTCTACTGTTGGTGCTCTTTTTTTTATCTCATTTCCTTCTGCTTGGGCGACGCAGCCAGCAACAACTAATTTCATATCTTTTTGATTGTTTTTTAACTTTCTAACTCTACCAATATCAGAGTAAACTTTTTCAACTGCCTTTTCTCTTATATGACATGTGTTTAATATCGTTAGGTTTGCTTTCGATATATCATCTGTAAGAGCATAACCTTTGTTTACGAATAAGTCTTTCATTCTATCACTGTCATAAACATTCATTTGACAACCGTATGACTTGATATAAATAAATTTATCGCTCATGGTGTTTCATAAATTTTTAAAATAACATTTAGCATTAACTTTTTCATTTTTACTTTTGTAATAATTATGTCTAAATTTAAAAAAAACAAAGTTGTTTTTCTCATAAAAGTTTACTGCTTGCAAATTATTTTCAGATACCTCCAAAAACATTTTATTAATATTTATTAGTTTTTTGTTTGTTTCTATATACTTTAAAATACTAGAACCAATGTTTTTTCTTCTTTTTTTCTTTGATACAAACATTAAATGTATTTCAAGGTGAAAATTAATATAATTTAACAATTTTTCCCCTATCAAAAAACCGTACAATTTTTCATCACAAAAATATCCGATTGATAAATTATTTTTTTTTTTAAAATGACCATATATATTTTTTTTACTCCAGCCTAATTTTTGAAAATTATAAAAATTATCTTTTTCATCAGAAATAAATCTATTCAAGATTTCTAAGTCATCAATTTTTAATTTTCTTATATTTTTCAATTCAAAATTTTGTTGTTTGATATGTATATTGGTTGAATAATATTATTATTCGTAAATACTAGTCTGTCAACGTTAGCAATTATTTCTTTAATTATAGAGAATTTATATTGTTTTAGTTTTTTGTCATCTGTTTCAAGTTTTTTAAAATTATAAAAAATTTTATTTAATTGATTAGAAGTTATATTTTTATCACTTTCAATTTTTTTATAATCTACCTTATTATATTTGTTTATACTACATAAAAATCTTTGATTATTTCCAGAACATAAAAAAATTCCTGATTTACTTTTGTTTGCTTTATTAGTTTTAAAAGTCAAAATGTCATAAATTGAGATCGGACAAAACAACAACTTTTTAGATATTTTAATACCTGAAATAAATGCAGCTCCAACTCTCAGGCTTGTATAAGATCCAGGCCCAACAGTCATAGCTACTTTCTTTAGTTTTTCAGATAAATTTATATCTTTATTGATACTAACATAAGTTTCAAAAATATGATCGCTTAGTTTTTCAGACTCATTTTGTATTATTTTTCTTTTTAGTACTACTTTATTGTCTTCAATTAAGAAAATTTCTGGTATTGGAGAAATTACGTCTAAAAATAATAACATATGTTTTTTTATAAATATCTTTTCTTACAAATATTAAAAAGTATTTCTTTATTTTTTTTATTAATAACTTTTGCTCAAGCGTCAAATATAAAGAATTCAGCTACTATATTTATGTATCATAAGTTTGGAGTAGATAAATATCCATCAACAAGTGTAACATTAAATCAACTTGAGAGTCACGTTAATGAACTTGTAAATGGTGATTATAATATTCTATCACTAGATTTTATAGTTGATACAATTATTAATGATGGAGAACTTCCCAAAAACTCAATCGGTATTAGTATTGATGATGCGGATAAATCTTTTTTTGAAGTTGGATGGCCAATATTTAAAAAAAATAATATTCCCGTTACATTATTTGTTACCACAGGAACAATAGCAAATAATAGTAAAAATTATATAAATTGGGAACAAATTCGAAATCTTAAAAAAGAGGGTGTTACTATAGGAGCTCACTCACATACTCACGCCCATATGCCAGAATTAGAAATTAATGATTTAAAAAAAGAAATTGAAACATCGAATAAAATTTTTTTAAGAGAGCTTGGTGAGATTCCAACTTTATTTGCTTATCCTTATGGCGAGACAAATAATGAAATAATTAGTCTAATTAAAAGTTATAAATTCAAAGTTGCCTTTGGTCAACATTCTGGAGTTATAAATGAAACTTCAAATATGTATTATTTACCAAGGTTTTCATTAAACGAAAAATACGGAGAAATTGATAGAGTAAAATTTGCAGCTAACGCTATCGGATTAGGTATATATGATTTTATTCCAGATGATCCTACAATTTCACAAAATCCTCCATTTATAGGTTTTTCATTATTAGATGAAAAACTAGCAAGCTCTTTGAATTGTTTTATTTTTGACAGCAAAGGGCAAGTACAAAGTGAGATGTATAAATTCAATGAAAGAATTGAAATCAGACTTTCAAGAGAATTATCAGCAGGTAGGTCAAGAATAAATTGTACAGCTAAAGATAGTAGTGGAGACTGGAAATGGTTTGGACACCAATTTTATTTTTAATTAGTAAGAAATTTGCTTTAAATCGAACTTATTGAATTTATTTTTATTAATTACAGCTTTTATAGTTTTTATATAATTTGTATCTTCTGCATATGTATCAAGTTTTTCAACAAGCAGTTTAACATTTGTAAAATTGTTTCTATCTCTCATTACGCTTCTTAAATTTCTAAATTCTTTATAAGCATAATGTGAATTAATATTATTAAAATAAGATGCAACGCTATTATTGTATGATGTAAATGATTTTATCAAATGCTTTTCACCATTTTTTCTTTCAAGAGGTATAACGCCTTTATTATTGTCATATGTATATTCACCAAAAAGCGCGTTATATTCTTTCGCAAATCTAGATGTACCCCATCCACTTTCGATTGCAGCTTGAGCTAGTACTACAGAATTAGGAATAATATCGATTTTATTAAGCAGTTTATTAATTATCTCTGATTTGTGCTGATTATCAAAGTCTACATTATAAATTCTGGATAGTTTTTTTAATAGTTTTATTTCGTTATTACTAATTGTATTATTCTTTAATAATTTATTGTTTATTGAATATAAATCACTTCTTAACGAAATTATTTTTTGATTTTCATTTATAATTAAAGGTAAGACTGTTCTAACGAAATTTTTTTTTGTATTATTTAAATGATCTAAATCCATTTCAGTAAAATTTGATTTTTCAATATTCTGATTAAGAACTTTAATCTTAGAAACAGATTTGGGATCTAATGGTTTGTTTTTAATTTTTACAATAATATTAGGATTTTTATTTTTTCTGATAATATCATTTTTTAGAACATCCTTTTCTGAGTAAAGCTTGGCTACTGTATAAGAGTCATATGTATTACAATATGTTAAAACTAGTTCATCTAGATTTGCATTTAATTCATATTTAATATTTACTTTACTACTTGGATCTTCAAAGGCGATTGTAGGTATTGCCATTACCAAGAGAGATACAGTAATTGGTGTTAGTAAAATTTTAAGCATCAACAGGTCTGACTTCTTGAACCTCGGGTACATAATGTTTTAACATATTTTCTATACCCATTTTTAACGTTGCAGTAGAACTTGGACATCCTGAACAGGCCCCTTGCATATGAAGATAAACTACTCCATCTTTGAAACTGTCATAAATAATGTCTCCACCATCCATTGCAACAGCTGGTCTAACTCTTGTGTCGAGTAGTTCTTTGATTTGTTTAACTATGTCATTGTCATTTTCATTAGTTTTTAAAGATGTATTTTCTACTTTTTCATTTTTAACTATAGTTTCATCACCAGAATTGTAATGATCCATAATTGAACCTAAAATTAAAGGCTTCATTACCTGCCAATCAATTGATTGGCTTTTAGTAATTGTTATGAAATCACTCCCAAAAAACACCCCTTCAACACCTTCTATTTCAAATAACCTCTTAGCAAATGGAGAGTTTGAGCCTTCATTAACGTCTTGAAAAAAAGCTGTTCCTTCTTCCATAACAACTTTGCCTGGAAGGAACTTTAGGGTTTGAGGGTTTGGTGTATGCTCTGTTTGTATAAACATAATGATTATATATAGTTATTAATATGTCTTTAGTATGAATTTTCTAAAAAAAAATTAAAAATTTGGGGAATTTTTAACTCAAAAACCCTATTATTTCTTTAGTTTCTTTCAAAACAGGTTCGGCTACTGCTATAGCATTCTCTTTGCCCTGATTTAAAATAGAATCGATATAAGAAACATCATTCATAAGTTTATTCATTTCACTCGTGATCGGCTCTAATTTAGATACTGATAAATCCGCCAAATCTTTTTTAAAGATAGAAAATTCTTTTCCAGCATAATCTTTAATAACACTATCAATAGAAATGTTCTGTAAAGATGCAAATATCGATATTAAATTTTCTGCTTCCGGTCTTTTACCTAAATCAGATTTATCTTTTGGTAATGGATCAGGATCAGTTTTTGCTTTTTTTATTTTTTGCGTTATGTTTTCTGCTGTATCAGTTAACATTATTCTCGAATAATCTGAAGGATCTGATTTACTCATTTTTTTTGAGCCATCACGAAGACTCATAACTCTTGTTGCTTCTCCAAAAATTAATGGTTCGGGAATTGGAAATAAATCTGTGTTAAAATCATTATTAAATTTTTGTGCTATATCTCTAGTTAGTTCCAAATGTTGTTTTTGATCGTCACCTACAGGAACATGTGTAGCTAAATAAATTAATATATCTGCAGCCATTAATGTTGGATAAGAAAATAAACCAACCGAAACATTCTCACTATTTTTTCCAGCCTTATCTTTAAATTGAGTCATACGATTTAACCATCCCATTCGGGCAACACAATTAAATAACCATCCAAGTTGTGCATGTTGAGGTACTTGTGATTGTACAAAAATATTATTTTTATTTGGGTCAATCCCAGACGCAATAAATGCGGCTGTTACTTCTCTTGTTTTATTTGCTAATACTTTTGGATCTTGCCAAACTGTAATAGCATGCAAATCTACGACGCAGAAAAAACACTCATATTCTTTTTGAAGAGTAACAAAATTTTTTATGGCACCGAGATAATTTCCTAAATGAAGATCACCAGATGGTTGGACACCGGATAGTATTCTTTTTGTTGGTTTTTCCATTTTATTTTTGTAGATATTCTCTTAGTTGATTTATCGAAAGGACTTTTAACATAATTACTAATCCAAAATAAATAATTATAGCTAAAAAGATCATCAGAAGTAAAAGTGTTGAATTTAATAACACTGAATTACCAATAATATTTGTAA
>MDTG01095958.1_pt1 | contig 15459 bp, 12 predicted proteins | sample 811421 | NCBI WGS metagenome assembly MDTG01 (sample SAMN05326645, study PRJNA326480) | marine metagenome | isolation source: seawater | place: Pacific Ocean: South East | collected 2011
CTAGTTGATTTAGTTAATTCTATTTTAAGATTGATTCTACCTGAACGCAATAGTGCTTCATCAATTTTTTCTGGATAATTAGAAATAAAAATAAGTTTTCGCCCCCACATTTGATTAATACCACTAATTTCTTCTAGGATAGTTCCAAGTGCTAAGGCATCATCAACAACAGAAGTTTTATCAATTTTTTTAAATTGTTGAAGTGATGAAGATGTAGATGTATCTGTGATTTTTTTATATTTTCTATCTAATAATATTTCGTTAGTTTCTGTATCGATTTCATCAAATAGATAGAGTAGTTCGTCGTATTTATATTCCGGTGAAGAACTATTAAATTTCTTACATTTAAATGCATTTATAAATTGACGATTTGTTTTAATACTACTTAATTTGATACGAACGATGTTTAATTTATATTCATCTGCGATGGCTGCTGCAATTGCACTCTTTCCAGTTCCGGGAATACCGTGTAGTAAAACAGATAATTGATACGGTAAATTACGTCTTTTATACCATCGTTTACCTTCATCTGAAGTAAAGAAATCAAATCGTTTTTTTATAATATTTGCTTGTTCGCAAAATATACTAGAAAAATTGGAATATGGTATAAATTCTTCGCAACGAAATTTAGGGATATCGTCATCAAAACCGGACAAAGTATAGATATATTTTTGTGTATTGTCTATTTTAGAATGCGTATATTCTTTGGAGCATAGTTTCACGAAATCGTGTATTTCACGTAAAGTCATAGTTGTAGAAAATAGTGTAATTTTAGTAATTCTAGATTGCATTTTATCCTCACCTGTTTCGCGGTCGTCTGTAATTTCAGTTTTTATGTATAATTTTTTACTGTCTTTATCCATAATTAAGACATCTCCAGTTTGATTTATTTTATAAATTGGTAAATAATCATATTCGTCGGCATCATGATTATATCGTTGAAAACCTATATCTTGTGATAATGCATACAACCCCTTCAACTTATAAATATTTACTCGTATATAATTTAAAATTCCAACAGTATCATCGGTAATTAGAGTTTTAGAACGCCCATATTTAGTTATATGAACCATATAAGACAAGGAAATTTCAACATATTTAGGATTTCTACGAAAATTATGTATTTTTTTTATAATTGTATTTAGATTAAACGTGACAAAATTACCGAGTTGAGATAGTATAATAGGTAATGAAGTTGCTAGAATAGTAGTATATAACATCATATAAATATAATTATTTACAGGTGATTCTGTCGTTGGGTTTGTTGAATTTTGAGAGTTCTTATCATCCATAAACATTAATAATGCTTGGGATTGGAGCATACCAGATACACCGGTATTTATTTTAGACATAATTATTAATCTGTTTAATATTAATAATTAGGTATTCTTTATGCTATTATTTATCTACGTTATTACGCTTTATTTGTAAATACTCTTTTAATTTTTCCGACTCCTTTTGTTTTACCTTCACGGAGTATAATAAGGTCACCTTCTTCAATATATTCCGGTTTATATAAAAAACGGAAACGAATACTAGCTCGTTCTCCAGTTCTAATATAAGATTTATTAATTATTTTACAAACTTTAACGATTTGTCTTACTGAACCACAATGAACCATTGGTTGATAATTAATTCCAATTGTGGTAGGATGATGTAAGATTAACACTTCGGCTAGAAATTCATATACGGATTGAGGATGCGAGATAACAACCATACCCCTTCTAATATAATCAGGACGAATTGGATTTTTTTTACCTAAAATCTTAATTGCGAGGCAACCTGTAATCCCACTTTCTAGATATGGAATATGTTCTTTTACATTATTATGTATTGATTTAACTAAGATTTCTGTGTATTGTCCATTAAATGGACCTAGAAATAATTTATCATTTACATTAATTTTACCTCTACGTAGAACACCATATAAAACAGTACCAACACCTGTGACCTGATATCGTTCATCAATTTGGAATAAGTTTATATCGTCGTCAGCATATACCCTATTATATGGTTCTAGTTTAAGAATTGAATTACGTAATAATTTCATATTATGTCCTGATTTATTAGATACTTGAAAAACAGGAACATGACGTAATTTATTACGCATTTTCATATGAATATATGTATCAGCTACAGAACTGTCTGTAATTGGTAGTGGAATTTTATGCCCTGCGGCTTTAGATGTTAATATACGGTTAAGGCGATTAATGGTTCTATTTAATACGTGTTCAGGTGCTAAGTCAATCTTAGTAATTACGACTATAACTGGTATTTTTAATGCTAGTGCAATACCGAGATGTTCTTTAGTCATACGTAGAACACCCATATTTGCTGCAATAGTAATAATAGCGTAATCAGAGAAACTACTACTTAATCCAGTAATAGTAGTTTTGAGGTATCGTTCGTGTCCTGCAAGGTCTATAAATGTAACAACTCCACCATCACGTTTAAGATGGTGGGATGATATTGCCGAAGTTCGCCCAGTTTCCATTTCATGAGGATGTCTAAAAATACGTTTTCTAGCAAACCCTCTCCCATCATCAAGATTATCATATACTAGAACGCTAATTAGTGATGATTTACCAGCATCTACACTACCGATTACACAAATTTTTAACTCTGATCTCATAATATCTCCTATACTCTCTTTATATTTCTGTATTTTAGACATTTTTAATTTTTAAAAGTGAATATATTTTATTGAATAATTTTCTTTAAGTATAATAGATATGTATATCAAAAATGATTTAACAGATGGTAAATCAGTATCATTTCCAGAATATGTAAAAATATTAGATAATGTTAAAATTATTAAATTAGGTAAGGGAAAATATAATAAAAGTATGGAAGGTGTTGTTGAAAAATTAATGAGTTCTGTAGTAGATTTGGGTATTGGTGATAAGGAAGATATACCAGAAGATTTTGGTGAATTATTAAGTCGTTTAGGTAATATGAATCGTATTTTAAATGATACAGTAATATTTATATTACGTCCCGAATTTGATAAACGTGATCGTATTGGTGATTTATTAGAGAAATATCGTGATGAAAATGGTAACAAAATATTTACTGACTGCGAAAGATTTAATCATAGAAAATATGACGATGTTAGGTCATTTATAAGAGGTATAATGAATGTTCATGAACGTATAACTTCTACAATGAATAATACAGATAAACGTATCATTTCAGGAGGAAGTGTATTAAATGCTAGAAAGCATCAATTTGTAATTGATTACAGAGAAATAGATAATTATGCTAATAATATGTATGGTGGTAAATGTACTTGTAATAAAAAAGTAAAGGAAGTTAAATTACCATCAACGGGAAAAATAACTAATAAGGAAAAACTAATAGTACACAAAATGTTAGATTTTATAGATGTATATTTTAAACCAACAGATACAAAAAAATGTACATGTGGAGTAAATCAAACAGAAGAACCTAATAAAGATAGTGATAAAAATATATCTAAAAATGGTGAGAAAATGACTATAGAAGGACAAGATGGAGGTGATGGAGATAATAGCACAGAAAAAAATAATATTTCTGAAGAAACTACGGAAGAAGATACTAGTGATAAACCTGAGAAAAAATTATCAGATTTTTTATATCAAGGTGATAAATTAGATGATTTAATGTATGCTGAAAGGGATAAAGACGAAGACGATAAATCTCACTTCAGTTGGTTACACTGGAAATTTTATCGTTTATGGACTATGGAGAAATTACATCCGGTTTTAACTTTACCTTTTAATATGGTTGAACCAATATTACGTTCAATTGGTATTATTGTAAAACGGTTTATTTCACCATTATTATTGAAAATATCCGCTCCATTGTTATCTACTGCTTGGCAGGGTATAGGAACACTAATTAGTGTATCATCAATGATACCGTTTGTAGGTATAGTAACAGGTGTTTTAAGTGCAGTACATAATGTAGCCACTATTCCGGTTAATATATTAATTAGAGAAGGAGGTTCAATATTACAGGCGATTATTGATAGTATGGTAGATGCAGTAAGTATGATTTTCAATTTACAACGTGGCAAATGGGGATTAGCTTTAGAAACATTCTTAAAAGTTATTAAATCAAATGGTTTATTTAATAATTTAATGGGTCAATTACGAACGATTACTTTAATTGCAAAAAAATTCAATAAAATTTTAGATGAAATTAAGGATTATCCTAATTTAACTGATGAGATATTAGAAGAATTAGATAAAAATCCTGCTGTTAAATCTTTTTTTGAAAATTTAGATGAAAATACACTAAAAGATATGGAACAAAAAATTGAAAAATTTTTAAAAATTGGAACCAAGGTATCCAAATATTTTTTAGATAAAACGAATGGTTTGGTATTTTTATTAGGATTACCAGGAACTCTTTTAGAAGAAGAGGATACATAAAAAATAATGTATATATATATTAAATTTTTAATCCTCTTATACCCTCCAAAAATTCTTCTTGCCATGTTTTTTTCTTCGAAGAAATTGTTTTACAAATATAAGATGCAACTTCTTTAGAATTTCTATATTTAAATTTTCTATTTTTATTCCAACATATTTGAAAAGGTGGATTATTATTATTACCTGTAATATTTGTAAGACCTTTTATACTATTACATATAATATCAGAAGTATCTTCTTTATTTATAGTAAAAAAGTAATAGTCTCTTTTATTATTATTGTTAAATTCTTTCTCGCGTACTTTATTTAAAAATATTTTTGAACTTGATCCATTTTTATACGATTTATCAAGTACAATATTTTCATTTGTTAAAGCATATACTAACATAGTCATATTTCCACTATTATCACTAGTTCTGGTTTTAGTAATTTTAATATTAATAGGTAACCAACCATATCTAAAATCGTATATTTTACAGTCCCACCAATGTCTAGGAGGGGCTTCTACTATTCTTCTATGCCCCATCGGTAACAACGGCATAATTTCAATCATTTTATTAATAATTTTAGATTCTTCAATGGCAGAATTTATTCTACCATCTCTATCAATTTTTTCTAATATCAAACCAAGATTTTTAATATATTTTTTCAAATATCTAATTGAATTAGGTAAATGATTTTTTCTATAGGAATAACCACGACACAAAGCTTGAAATTTAGAAATAGTATCCATTAAATAATATTTTAAATTGAATTTTAAGATATTATATATGTATCAAATTTTTAATAACAATTAAAATTAGACGCTTACTGCAGAAACAGAAGATGATGTTTTATAATGATGTTTCATAAACTTTTGAATATTAAAATAAGTAAGAGGTTCATCATCAGGTCCAAGAGTTATAATCTTTTTGAGTGCTTTATCGCAAATAATTTCCTTTTTATTTTTTGGATTTTGAAGGTTATTATCTTTGATGTAATTAGTAATAAAGGTAGTTACAGCAGTTCGTGCCATTTCTGTTCCCTTTGGCTTACCTAAAAATTCACATAGGTCATCAGATACTAAGCAAGGTTTAGCAAAACCACTCGGTTTTCTTGGCTTACGTTTTTTTGACTCAGTGCGAGTTTTTTTGTAAAGTTGTTGAACCTCACGTTCAGCTGCCTTTTTATTTTTCTTAAGACGAGATAAAAGAGATTTATTTGCCTTAGCAAGAGCATCTACTTCAGTAATGATAGAATCATAATTCTCTCTGATACGATTCATAGTTGCTTCAAAAATCTCATCTGGGGTAGATTTTTTAGTAGTAGTAGTAGAAGGCACAGTAGTAGGAGGGACTGGTGGTGCTGAAGATACTTCAATACTTGTAGTTTTAGACTTAGATTTCGAAGTCTTCGTCTTAGTTGTCTTAGTCTTTTTTGAACTCAAATTCTTTGAGGTGGATTTTTTACTAGTCTTTTTTACTACCTTTTTAGGAGCACTTGTTTTTGAACTGCTTACTGATTTCTTTACCATTTTATTTTATAGAGTATAAAATACTCTATTCTTTAAATGATTTTATAAATTATACATTTTTTAAAGCTAAATATAAGGAATAAACTGTAATGGTTTTGGTAATAAAAAAATCAATACTTTCAGTAGTTAATTTCATATATTTATGTTCTCGTATAAATTTATTTAATAATAACATCGATTTCAATATAAAATCTTTTAATATACTCTCTTTTTGTTTTAGAATATTATTGTTTTTATAGTGTATTAAAGTATTATAATGTATATTACCATCTTTGTATACATTATTAACATAGGAATATAGTAAATCTCTAATATTCATTAATTCAACGGTTAAAGGAATAAATTGTTCTCTTTTCATACATAATGTAAGATGGTAACCAAATTTGAATAACATATTAAATATTTTAAAGTATCTAGATTGCGAATATATTGGAAATTTACCTCTTATAAATAAATTAGGGTGGCATAAATCGTCTATTGTATAATTCATTTAATTTTTAAAAGAGAAATTATTTCTAAGATAAAAATAAATGAGTGATACTTGTGCTCCTAATAAAAATAAAAATGACTCTTGTTTTCCTGATAATGTAGTTCGTGATATTGCAAAACGTATAAATAGTCAAACAAGCGAGAAACTTGTAATAAATAAAGATGGTAAAGATTTAATGTCGGATGTGCGTTCTACTATGAATTGTAAAGATGATATTTGTGTTGTTAAAAACGAAATGTTAGGTGATGATAGAAATAAATTACTAGAATATTTTAAACCCGCATTACCTAAAAGTTGGGAAAATAATCCAAATGAATGGGCTTCTACACTAGATATTGATGAAGTATTACGTCAATATGAAAATAAATACAAAGATTTCAAATATTTAGGCGCCGTTCCAATTGATTTTGATACTCGTTTAAGCGATGATGTATGTGTTTCCGATGATTTATGTAAGATAAATATGCAAGAATTATGGAATTCAGGGAAACGTAATGTAGGTATGGTTTTTAATTTAGACCCCCATTATAAATCTGGTTCGCACTGGGTTTCTATGTTTGTAGATGGTAAAAATGGTGGAATATATTATTTTGATTCAGTAGGCAAAGAACCACCTGTTGAGGTTCAACGATTAATGGGACGTGTTGCAGAACAACTTAACGGTTGCGTTCAAGATGGAACAATCAGCGTAAATGATATCGCAGATACACACCGGGTAAAAAAAACATTAAAACAGAAAGTAAATAGGGGTAGAAATAAATTATATTTAGATACAACTTGGTTATATGAAGGTTGTATATTACATTTAGAAGGGGATAAATATAAGATTAAAACTGTAAAAGGGGACCATGTAGTCGTAGAACCATCTACAAAACGTAAATATAAACAGGGAACACATGTAGAAGAAAAATGTTGGCGTCAATTTTATAATGACGTAGGACATCAACGGGAAAATACTGAATGTGGTATATATTCTATGTATTTTATTTCAAGTTTGTTAGATGGAAAGCGTTTTAACGATTTTTTAGGCCGCCGAATTCCAGATAGTGAAATGGAACAATACAGAAAACGTTTCTTTAGACCACGTGAAAATTTTGACTATGATATAAATATTTAATGATTTAATACCATATATTTATGAGTCTGGTTAAACGTAGTTCAGTAAAAAGGGATTCGGTGCATCAAGTTAAAAAATCTATAAAAACAGATATAGAATTAGATGCTGTTTCTGTTGATATAGATGAAACTCCTTTATTTGCATCAGGTATTAAACTTTTAGGATTAGAGCATTTTAAGAAAGATTTTGGTTGTTTTCCTTGTATAGAAAGATATACAATATATGATTTTTCAACAATTTATTCAACAATTGAAAATTTAAATACATTAGATACTTATCAAAAAAATATATTATTAGTGAGGTTTAATCGTATATGTACTTTTATTAAAAATAAATATTCAAGTATCCGTTTTTATTATACAGCATCTAAAATATATGTGATAATTACTGGTATTATAAATCCAGCATTATTATCTATTAATGTTCAATCTAATACATTTTGGTATGATTATGTATATTGGTTAGTATGGATATTACAAATTATGGTAAGTTTAATTACTGCTGTATCTAGTTTTTATAAATGGGATAAAAAATATTTTACATATAAGGCATATAAAATTAAGATAGAACAAGAATTATGGTTATATTTAGAATTAATAGGTCGTTATTCACGTCTAAATGAAGATTGTTCTAAAGAGAAAGCGTTAGGTTATACAACACATGAAACAAAGATAAATTTGTTCTTATTTAGATTAGAATACTTATTCAAGAGATTAAAGGATGCTGATTTAGATATAGAAATTACGGAAGATGAAAGTAGTAGAGATAATAAAGCAGCTATTAATAATAAATTAGCACCGAGTACAGCTGAACCAGCTGAAAATGATGAAGAAGAATTAGATAATTTTGCAGAAGATACCAAAGAAGATGAATCTGCTTTATTAAGGACTACTTCAGCACCTAGACCTCGTGTAGGAACAGATGCTCCTGTAAATGAAGATACAACAACAGATAATACTCCAAGTGAAGGGACTTCTACTGAATCTACTGCGGATACACCAAGAACAGTATAATTAAAATTATAAAATAAAAATTATAATTAGAAATTAGATTAATAATATCTAATTATAAAATAATGATAGTTCATCCAGTAACAGGTGAAAAATTAGATATTTCTAGTACAGCAGGACGTTCTGTATTTAAAAATTACTTAAAATACTTCAATACAGGTGGTTCATTTACAAATATTACTGTTCCTAATAAAAATTTAACAGGTGAAAAATTAAGTAAATTTTTAGCTGAACTTAACGAAGGGTTCAAAAAGAATGTTGGTTCCGATGTGGACCCAACAAAATTAAAGGAAATTACGGGTATTGTTACCGGGAAAATAGATGAATTAAAAGGATTAATTACAGATAGTAATTTTGTGTCTAAAACAGAATTACAAAATATTACAGGAAGATTAGATAGTTTAACAAAACTTCCAGAAACAACTGGTATAACTGAAGATATTTTGAATACAAAATTACAGAACTATTTTACAAACGACAGTGTGAAAGAATTTGAAAAACAGTTAAATCAAAAATTAAATAACTATTTTACACAAGACGATGCGACTGCTCTTAAATCAGAGTTAAAAAATTCTATAAATGCAAAACCATCACCAGTAGAACCAAGAGTCAGTATTACAGATGAAGAATTTAAAAATAAATTAGTAAAAACTGGTTTATTTAAAGAAAGTGAAGAAAGCAAAGAAAGTGATGGTATAGCGTTTAATATAAATAAATTACCAATTGACGAGGATAAATTAAATCAAAAATTAAAGGACTATGAATTAATAGAAGGGAAAACAGAAGGAGAAGATACTTATACTGCTAAGATTGATGAAATAAAGATAAGAGAAATTATTAACGAAATTTTAAATAATAAAGAAATAGAAGAAAAAGCAACAGATACTAAAGAGCCAGAAAGTTCTGGTATAGACGAAAAACTAAGAAAGATTTTGTTAAAAGATGAAATATTAGAAAAAGATAAAGATGGTAATTTAAAAGTAGAGGAAACATTAAAAAGATTAATTAAATTTTTTGATGGTCCTTTTGATAAAATTATTAAATATGTGAGTAATCGTTCTCCAGGCCTTAAAGCGGGTATAGATTTATTAGAAACAAAGCAGGAATTAGAAGAAGGAATTGAAGATTTAAACCCAGAAATACATAATGGAGGCGCATCACACGGAGATAACACGGAAACAAATGAAGATAAATTAATGAAACTAAAAAATTTATTAGAAGAAATAAATACACTAGAAAACGGATTAGATACTGAAGATGAAACTGAAATTCATACACTACGAAAAGAATTAGATAATATAAAGGAAAAAATGGAAGAAATCATAGATCCCACGTTTGTTGGTGGTGCTCCTCCAGAAGGTTCCCCTCCAAGAAATTATAAAAATAATAATGACCCAGTTGATAGATTAGAAAAACCATTAACAGAAAAAAATATGAGAGATATTGTTAATAATATTGAAGGTAGGGCAAGAGAAACATACGATAATCTAAATAAAGAAATAAAAACAATGGACACATTAATAAGACAAAATAGTACGAAAATAAATAATAATATATCAAAAATCGCAGAAAAATCTTCAGATGATATGATATTGGAAACTATAACAAAAACACTTAACTCAGTAACAGATACATATGATGATACTGCTGATAAAATTCCAACGATAACCATAGGGGACAAAGAACAAAGGAAAAATTTAAAAATATCGGTAGATAAATTAAGTGCATTAATAAAAAAATCATCAAAAACAGAATCCGGGCAAGTAACAGAAGAAATAGTTAATTCTATTATCGATAATAAAACAAAGGATATACAAACAAAAATACTAAAGAGTATTTATAATAAATTCTCTACATTTAATAGGGAAGGGGGTCAGGGTATTTCCCCAAGAGATGATGTTATTAATAAGGTAACCACGGTTCTTAATTCATTGGCTGGATTAAGTGACGCACGTGAAAGAGGGTCATCTTAGACTATAATACTATCAATCCAAGAATCAATTTCTTTATGTAATTCTTTTTTTGTTAATAATTTTGTATCAATATACGTTCGCTTACAGTAATTTAACAAACGTAATTGATATTTATTACGGAAATCGGCAATCCAGGTGTTATCCTCTTCGGTCGGTTCAAACACGTTAAGATGTTCTTTTTCAGCCTCGGTTAATTCCGCAACCATTTCTTTATAAAGCATATTTGCATAATTTAGTAATTCTTTGCGTAGAGCCCATTTCGGTTTAATCGTTACAAGTGGGTCAATACAGTTAGCAGAATCCACAATTCTCGCATAAATACCGGTAGAACAAAGTGGTTTTATGGTTACTTCGGTTGAATCCACTAATTCATCAAGTAAATTTCCTACTAATGTTTTACGATGTTCTTTTAATGATGGGTCTTTAAATCTATTCCATATCAGTTGTAATAATTCCAACATAGTCATATTAATATTATGTATTTGCGTCTTATCACGTATTATAGTGTTTAATGTAGTATTCATTCTTTTACGCCGTATTTCGTCCCGTTCTGCTTCAACCGATTCGCGAATTTCTCGTAATGTTTCTTCTTTAGATGATACTATCATCGTATTTTCTACAAGTGTTTCTACTGTTCGTTTAAGAGTTTTATTAACAGTAGAGTCATGAACGTTTTGTTTGTCATTGCGAACGATTTCTGTTTCGCCCAAGGGTTCTTCTCTAACTCCAAATTCAGCGAAAACGTGCCCCCCAGCGTGTTCTATATTATCGTCGTTAAAAATGAAAACGTGATACATATCATTGACCTGGTCACCATATTTATAAACATAATATTCAAAACCGATGTGAAATGCAGTAGTAATTAAAATTGTAAAATATAAAAAATTTCTATAATTTGCTGGAAATTGAATAGACAGGAATACTATGATTCCTAAAAATATTATAAATTTTACTATATTTTCTAGTAGAGTTCCACGAAAAATATTAACACTGTGTTTAAAAATTGTAGAAAGATAAGCTACGGTCATCGCTAATCCGTGAACAATCATAGGATAACACACATTCCAAAATATTAGAGAAAATATCAAACAGACACGAAAAATAGCCGATTGTTTATATAATCTATAATAAATCCCCCGATTGTAATATATTGTAGATAGTCTATGAACTAGAAAAATGGGTAACATTATTATATAACGGATATTTAATAAGTCCCACTATAACGAGTAATCTTTGTATTTAAAGAAATAATATTATTAAAATAAATATGTGCGGTATATTCGCTTATTTATTCAATAATGAAGGTAAAATCTCTATGAACAAGAGGAGTAAAATTATTAATAGTGCCGTAAAATCACAACATCGGGGACCAGATACAACTGAATTCGTCACTTATGATGATCGCGTATGCCTTTGTTTTCATCGTTTAGCGATTATGGATAAATCTAAAAGTGGAAATCAACCGATTTCTCTACGAGATTCTCCTAATCAAGTAGTCGTATGTAATGGAGAAATTTACAATTTTAAGAAATTGGCTGAAAAATATGATTTCGAGTTAGAAAGTGGAAGTGATTGTGAAATTGTTCTTCATATGATAAAACGGTTTGGAATTGAAGATACAGTTAAACAACTTGACGGAGTATTTGCTTTCATATATTACGATATGGATACAAACATAATTCACGTAGCGAGAGATCCATTTGGTGTAAGGGCCTTATATATGGGTTTAACAGGGGACGGAGATGCAGTATTCGCAAGTGAAATGAAGAGTATTGATGAACTCGTAGCAACGTGCGACCAATTTCCCCCGGGTAATTATATGACAGTTCATACCTACAGCGAAGAGCGTAATTATAACCCGATACCATATTACAATTTTCACTATCCATATACAAAAATCAAAGTACAAACAGATTATGTAATGGAAACGTCGCGGATAATATATGAAGAACGTGTCCGCAAACTCTTAGAAAAAGCAGTTGATAAACGTTTAATGTCAGAACGACCTATAGGTTGTTTATTGTCTGGTGGTTTAGATAGTAGTTTAGTTACTGCTTTAGTTGCTCGTCATTTTCCACGTGGAGAACTAAAAACATTTTCTATAGGCCTTCCTGGTTCTGAAGATTTACGTTATGCACGATTGGTAGCAGACCACTTGGGAACTGACCATCACGAAGTCGTTGTATCAGAGAAACAAATGTTAAAATTCATAGAAAAGGATATTTATCAAATTGAAACCTATGATACAACTACTATACGTGCAAGTGTTCCTATGTTGATGCTCAGTCACTACATTCAGGCCTATACTGATATTAAAGTTGTATATAGTGGTGAGGGAAGTGATGAAGCAAGTGGTTCTTATTTATATTTTCATAATGCTCCCACCCCTGAGGCATTCCACGACGAATGTACTAGATTATTAAAGGATATGTATATGTACGATGTATTACGTTGTGATAAATCAACAGCAGGAGCAGGTTTAGAAGTGCGTGTTCCCTTCTTAGATTTAGATTTTATAGATTATTATATGTCTATACCACCTGAATTCAAAATGCCACATAAAGGAATAGAGAAATATTTGTTGAGAAAGGCATTTGATGGTTTAAATTTATTACCCAAAGAAGTTTTGTGGCGTATGAAAGAGGGATTTTCGGATGGTTGTTCTAGTAAATCTCGTTCTTGGTATAAAATTATACAGGAATGGGTAGAAACTCGTATTACAGATGAGGAGTTTGAAGTAGAGGCTCCAACATATTATAATCCTCCAAAATTTAAAGAAGCTCTATACTATCGTCGTGTATTCTCAAAATTATTCAATGAAAGAGATAATACAGTTCCTTATTATTGGTTGCCTAAATGGTCAGGTGATATAAGCGAACCTTCTGCACGTGTATTAAAAGTATATGAGTAAAAAATTTGATAATAGAATATTCATATACAATAGTAATAAAATAATGATGAATGTATTAAACAGAGATTGTAAAGAACAGTTCCGCCATACGGCACGGTGGTTATCACGGGTTATACCTAACTGTTGTGTATATACACCAACTAAACAAGGTGAGATTATTAGTGAATATTTGAGTTATTATAATAAAACTGATTGGAGATTGGGTAAATTTTATCTAGTAAAATGTGTGTTAAATACGTTAGAAGAGCAATTTCTATCAAGAGATACAAGTAGTGGGGCAGGAACATTTGCAAGATTTATAGAAGATAATTTGCCTTATAGTGTAGTATGTGATTTATATGCGAAAATTCGTGATGCGATGAATAAAAATCATTGTTGTGTAAGACACTGTTTTTGGAGTAGAGAGCGTTCCCAATGGCCGACAACATTAGATGATAGCACACCTGTAAATATTTACGATATTGAGGAATGTTATTCTAAATATTTTGAATATCAAGATACAAGCAGCACAACTTCTGGTTTAACTGTAAGTGATTATGCTGATAATGATTATTGGGATTTGTATGATGATGATAGCGAATATATGGAAAATCATCATTCTTATATTGATGATTTAATACTATCTACTGAAGATTTGTAATTTAAATAAAAATGAATATGAAATTATTATTTTATTTATAAATAATATGATGATAATTTGTCCAATTACTAAACTTAAATATAATGTAAATTCTAATATTGGAAAAAATATACTTAGGCAATATGTACAAACATATTCAAATGGTGGAAGTAGAATAGATAAATTCCGAGCAACTAAATTAGATATTTTTATTAACAGTCTCCATTATCCTGAATCTGCAGGTTTATTATATGATACTATAACTACTCTATTATCTTTACATAACAGTGCTCAACGTTATATTGAAATACTTAAAAGAAGAAAAAGTTATAGTATTCCAGCAACTAGCATACATCCCGAACAAAGTGTATTAAGAAAAATATTAGAAAAACGTAATAAAATAGTAACAAAAATTAAAGGAAATATAAACATTTTACGTAGAAAGACGGCTTTAAGGGATTATGTTGTTATAAGATTAATATATTATTTTTTTCAATTACAATTAAAATCTTATGACGTGAATAATCCTCACGAAAATATACCAATTGTCACAATATCTGATACAACTATAAATGAAATAATTGAACAATATATTGATAGTATAGGTATTAGCGCACATCCTAAAAAAGATGAAAGGGTTCGTGAATGGACAACAACAGTAGAGTACGTTTTAAATGAAATATATGAATTGTGGGATTTTTTATTGAAATATACAATTATAGATGATGATACTACACAATTTATGGGAAGACATATTATTAAAATTAATTTTTTGTTAGGTGACTATTTATATTATGATTTTAATAAATCCGGATATTATACTAATGTGGAAGACATTATATCTAATATGAATTTAAATTCTGCTAATATATTTACTGTAAAAAAATTAGTATTAGATAAAATGGTAGAATTAGAAGAAGCCTCTCTTGAAAAATTGGAAGATAAAATTGTTGAAATGGAAGATAGTATTTCTCCTTTAAAAAGTAAATTATTAAAAGGACATGAGCGTGCGTGGGTTGATTCACGATTTAGAGAATCATTAAGGGATAGACTTTCTGAAATGGATGCTGCAGTTCGTGCTGTAACACCTCCACCTCCACCAGAACTAGATGGTAGTTATTTTGAGACGGCTGCAAGTGCTCCAATTGATTTTGGAACATCTACAGAAGGAATAAAACCGACAGAGACTAAACCTAGTAATTTTTTTAAACTAATTAAAGATATGTTTAAAAATGAAGAAGAATAAAGTTTTATAAATATTCAAATAATATTTTTTTGTATATATATTTTATACCAGGTGATTTACTTGCTTTCTGTAATATGTATAAAATGTGATATTTATTTTCATTTATATAACATTTTTGACATATATTAGCGTGTTTTATAAGCAAATCTTTAGGTACATATGATA